>Ga0190327_1000005_pt1 | contig 45380 bp, 44 predicted proteins | sample 48720401_MG_FD_161667 | JGI IMG/M metagenome (GOLD analysis project Ga0190327, IMG submission 161667) | Hydrothermal vent sediment bacterial communities from Southern Trench, Guaymas Basin, Mexico - 4872-04-0-1_MG | ecosystem: Environmental > Aquatic > Marine > Hydrothermal vents > Sediment ... | reverse complement strand
TTTTTAGCTTCAATCAGACCGGATTTTTTCCCGGTGGGCAGGTCTACCTGGGTGATGTCCCCTGTAACAATGGCTTTTGACCCATAACCGATGCGGGTTAAAAACATCTTCATTTGTTCTGATGTGGTGTTCTGTGCTTCATCCAGGATAATAAATGCATTGTTTAATGTTCTGCCCCGCATAAAGGCAAGAGGGGCGATTTCAATGGTATCCTGTTCAATGAGTGTTCTTGCTTTTTCAAAGTCCATCATGTCATAAAGGGCATCATATAAAGGCCGTAAGTAGGGGTTGATCTTCTGGGCCAGATCTCCGGGTAAAAATCCCAGGGTTTCTCCTGCTTCAACAGCAGGTCTTGTCAATATGATTTTTTTAACGTCCCCTTTTGAGAATGCAGCCATTGCCATGGCCATGGCAAGATAAGTTTTTCCTGTCCCGGCAGGGCCGATAGAAATAAGAATATCATTTTTATGGATGGCCTCGACATATTTTTGCTGGGAAGGATTTCTAGGGGTGATGGCTTTGTTTTTAACCGTTTTAAATACTGTGGTTGAAAAGAGTTCTTTTAAATGAGAGGTGTTGTCGTTTTTTATGGTATTGATGGCTGCATCAATATCTGCTTCCCCAAGGGAGAAGTTATCTTCTAAAAGATGATAAAGCTGGTGGATCAGTTTTTCAGCAAGATTTATATCATGAGGCTTGCCGCTAACCAATAGCGTGTTGCCCCGGGTGTTGATGGTAACGTTAAACGCGTTACTGATTTTGTCCAGATTGTTGTTATGATGTCCAAAAAGTTCCCTGGCAAGCACCAAGTTTTGAAACGTAATGTTTTCCATGGTGTATAGGGTGCATTTTATTTGCTTAAAGGTCAATAAAAATCTTGACTAAAAAAGGGGTTAACTGTTATTGAAAAAGCGCTTTTAATCAAAGCAAAAAGGAGGAATATGAACGCTTTTGATATTGCTGTGATTGTTATTGTTTCATTTTGTTTGATACGGGGACTCTTTAAAGGATTAATTGGAGAGGTGTCAGGGATTATCGGTGTTGTGGCCGGCTTTTACGGTGCCTATACCTACTATCCTCTGATCACGCCGTATGCTGAACAATGGATTAAAAATCCCGGAATCAGAAATCTTATCGCTTTTTTTCTCCTGTTTTGTGCTATTTTAGTCATTGTCAGTCTTATTTCCATACTGATCCGTAAATTTTTAAAACTTGTTTTTCTGGGGTGGGTTGACCGGATTTTCGGTCTTGTTTTCGGTGCTGCCAAAGGGATATTGATTGTTTCGGTTCTTTTTATTATGATCACGACCTTTCTTCCCAAAAATCCAACTATTTTAACCGATTCAAAATTTTCTCCTTATGTTGCAGAAGTATCCAAAGCCATGACAGTGGTCGTTTCCCAAAAACACAGGAAAGATTTTCTTAAAAAACTGGAAGGAATCCTTTAAGATTTGAAAACAATAGATAACCTGTTAAATATTATCCGAACTTTAAGAAGTGAAAACGGGTGTGTCTGGGATAGAAAACAGACCCCGGAAACCATGTTGAAATGTCTTTCAGGAGAAGTATACGAACTTCAAGAGGCTATAGCCAAACAAGATGTGCAAAATATTTGTGAAGAATTGGGGGATGTTCTGTTTCAGATTGTTTTTATTACGGAAATTTTCCGGGAAAGAGGGGAATTCACCCTTTCAGATGTGGTGGGCCAGGTGGCCCAAAAAATGATTCGTCGTCATCCCCATGTATATGAGGATGCCAAGGTATTAACGGAACAAGAATTACACCTTCAGTGGGAGGCAATCAAAGCTCTGGAAAAGAAAGACCTTTAATTTCAGTTTTTTTTACTCGTCAAAGTCTCCCGCAGGCCCCTTGACGGTAGTGATTTTTGACGCCTTTTCTATTATTTTTTTTGTTGTCCACTCATTTTTGGATTCAATCTTTTCAGCCGTGAAACCCGGATCATGGGAGTTGTTTTTTAAGATTTCATTTATCACAATCTGGGCAGTATCTGTGGCGTTGAAGACGTTGGTTAATAGATGATATACAAAATTCTCAACCTCTTTTGCCATTCGGTCCCGGATTTCTTTTGTCTGGGCCAGCAATTTATTCTCAAATGGCAGGTTTAATTTTTTAAAATTCCCGCCCTTTAAATTATTTGATTCTGCGTAAGCCAGCATTTGAGACCACAGCTCTTTTGAAACGCCTTTGTCTTTTTGTTTGATAAAGTTATCGTTGTCAAGAAGTGCGTTCCCATAATCATTGACCTCAAGACCCCAGGAGATCATTTGCAGGGCAGTCGCCACATTGGCTTTGGTTGTCCGGGTTGTTGCGGCTATCTTCCGAAGCCTTTCTGAGTTATTGCCTGAGGTGCCGTGCTGTGCGCCGGAGATGTTGTATTTGGAAAGGGCTTCATGGATCTGAGCGGTCAGCTCAACATGGATGCCGGTATCACTGGCTTCAATGCCATGGGTGGTCCCATTATTTAAGGCAATCCAGTTGGGAAAAATATGGTGGGCATTAAGCCCCTGGATGAGAAAGAGCGCTTCCTCAGGCGTTGAGAGACCTGATTTACCCTTTATTTCACCCACTTCTGTTTCAAGGCCTGCCCAGTCAGGAACATAGGGATATAATTCAATGTTTGCCAGAAGATTCTGGTCGTCGGGCATATGAGAGGCATCAATGGCAATAGACGTAATACCCGCATTAAACAATGACACGATTTCTTTTTTTGCCGGTTCAATATCATCAGGTTTTTTAATGCCGAAATGATCTGCATGGATAGCAACAGGAATCGTAATACCCAGTTCATTCATAAAAGCATCTGTCATTCTCGCAATATTCCATAGATTTACCGCACAATAGGCACCTGTCCCTCCTTCAGATCGGGCAATTTCAATTATAATTGCGGCATTGGCCCGTTGAGCGGCTGCGAGAGCGCCTCGGATGACAAAAGAGTTTCGTCCGTTGGCGGCAATGGTCATGCAGTTTTTCTTGAGCAACATGGCCTGATCAATATATTTTCCGCTGACAAGAAGTGCTTTGGAGTTTGGGAAAAGTTTTTTCACATTAGGGGGTCTGCCAAGGTCAAGAGCGACCTCAAAGTCTGAAGCGTATTTTAAAGGTTTTGTCATATCACCCTCCTTAGATTTTCTTGGATTATTTTAAAATATTAATTATTTTTTACACGAAAAAGGTTTAAAATCAAGATATATCGAATAATGAATTTCTATTCATGTTGACATTTATAAGAATTTTTTGTTAGATAATGAATCTTTATTCATTTATATCAAGAAAGGATACGATACGGTTGCAGAAAAATAAATCGGAAAAATATAATAAAATACTGAACAGCGCAGGTGCCATTTTTGCAGAATATGGATTCCACAAAGCAACCATATCACAAATAGCAACACAGGCCGGTGTGGCTGATGGGACATTATATTTATATTTTAAAAATAAAGATGACATTCTTTATCAGTTCATCAGTTTCAAAACGAATGTTGTGTTTAAAGAAATGAATGCTGCTGTCAAAAAGGGTCGGAATGCCGAAGAAAAGTTGCGGTATTTGATCCGGTGTCATCTTACAGAATTTCAGAATGATAGAAATATGGCAATTATTTTTCAGTCGGAAGTAAGATATTTAAGAGAAATTGAATCTCAAATTAAAGATATATCAAAAATGTATCTGGATTTATTGTCAGATATTATTGAACGGGGGCAGATTGAAGGTTCCATGCGACAGGATCTTTTTATCGGTCTTGTTAAGCGATTTATTCTTGGCGCAGTGGAAGGCGTCATCAGTACCTGGGTGTCTGCCGATGGCAGATATGATCTGGTTTCAATGGCAGATCCCTTAGTAGATCTTTATCTGACAGGGATCAAAGGATAATAAATGTCAGTTAGTATCTGAATGAGACAAATTTATTGAATATGGCTTTTTGCTTGACGTGTTCTTCCATGTTTATTAAAGCTTGCTGAGTCTGTATTCATACGGTAAAAAAAATATTTGGGAGATAAATAAGTATGACGTCGATAATTGGTCCGGCAAGTTTTAAATTTTTTGGGATATTTCCCGCAGCGATATTATCTTTTATTTTGCCTGTCATCGGGATAGGACTGTTTGCATATATTATGGCTAGGCGGGTGGCGCCGCTTGTAAGGGCAAACCCGGATAACCGGTTTGATCACATCGGCAAGCGTGTCAAGAATCTTATCATTGTCTGGTTGGGGCAGATCAGACAGCCAAGGTACCTGCTGGCAGGTGTCCTTCATATGACTATTTTCTTTGGATTTCTGGTCCTTTCCATTCGGTCTACTTCTCTTGTTATTGTCGGGCTTTCCGATGGATTTACACTTCCGGGATTTGGTGGGCTATTCGGCAGTGTTTATAATTTTTTTAAAGATTATGCCGCAACCTTCGTCCTTGTTGCCTGTATCATTGCTGCTGTCAGAAGGGGGATCTTTAAACCCAAACGATATGCCGTTCCGGAAAGCTACGGAAAGGATCATACGTCTGAAGCTGTTTTTGTTTTAGGTATTATTTCAACCCTCATGATTTCTGAAAGTCTTTTTGAAGCTTCCCAGGTGGCCTATGAATTTCAACATACCGGCGCAGTGCATTTTCTGGCGCCTCTTTCTCTGGTATGGATATTTAAAGGAATGCTGTCTTCAGTATCCCCCAATATCCTTCAGGGACTTCATATTTTTACCTATTTTGTTCATGATCTGACCTTTTTCTTTTTCCTGTGTTTCTTACCCATGGGAAAACATTTCCATGTCATTACCTCACTCTTCAATGTGTTTTTCATGCGGGTTCAAAAAGGCAAAATCAAGCCGGTCATGCATGGGGTTTCCGATGACAAGCTGGATGATCTTGAGTCTTTCGGGGTAAAAAAACTTGAAGATTTTACCTGGAAACACATGCTGGACTTTTATTCGTGTGCGGATTGTGGCAGATGTTCTGATCAATGCCCGGCAAACGCAGCCGGTCGTCCCTTATCTCCCCGGTTTATTACCATTAAGGCAAGGGATTTAATATTTAAAAATTATCCCATGTCAGGTAAAATTTATAAAAGTAAGTTATTGATGGAAGATATTTATACAGAAGACGAAATTTGGTCCTGTACCACCTGCGGCGCCTGTGAAGAAGAATGTCCTCTGGGAATTGAATATATTGATAAAATTGTTGATCTGCGTCGGGGTATGGTGGACGAAGGCATGGTGCCACAGTCCCTGCAAAAACCATTGAAGGCCCTTGAAAAAAGGGGTAATCCTTACGGAAAAATGGAGAAAAAACGGGCGGACTGGGCAAATGATAAAGACTTTAAAGCAACCTGGCAGATTAAAGATCTTTCCAGGGAAAAAGCAGATACCCTTTATTTTGTAGACAGTATTACATCTTATGATGATGAAATTCAGGAGATCGCTAGACGGACGTCTATTATTCTTAAAAAAGCCGGTGTTGATTTTGGAATTCTGGGTAAACTGGAAAAAGACAGCGGGAATGAGGTCCTCCGGTTTGGCGAGGAAATGCTGTACCAGGAGTTAAAAGAGCAAAATACTGCAGCCATTATGGAAAGTGGTGTCAAGCAAATTGTGACTGCTGATCCCCATGCCTATAATGCATTGAAAAATGACTATGGTCTTCCGCTTCCGGTTAAACATATCAGCCAGGTGGTTGCGCAAAAAATAGCGACCGGAGAACTTGATCTTAAACCTTGCCAGACACCTGAAAAAGTGTATGTATATCATGACCCCTGTTACCTGGGGCGCCACAATGGGATTTATGAAGACCCGAGACAGGCGCTTGATGCCATTGACGGGTTAACAAGAGTCGAGCTTGAAAAGAGCCGTGATCGATCGTTCTGTTGTGGCGGTGGTGGATTGATGCTTTTCTATGAACCGGAAGAAGAAATAAGAATGGGTGTTTTAAGAGTCAATATGGCTGCTGAGGCCGGAGCAACTGTCATTGTAACTGCCTGTCCTTTCTGCCTGGTCAATATTCAGGATGCGATCAAGGTTGCCGGAAAAGAAGGAGAGATGGAAGCGTTGGATTTTACAGAATTAATTGAGCAGCATTTATTCTAAACAAATGAGTTACAGATGCAGGATGAAGAAATCTGTGACAGATAATTGATTTAAAGGAGGCAATAATGGAGATTTTGGTATGCGTCAAGAGAGTACCGGATACTGCTGAGAATGAATTTGAACTCAACAGTGCCGGAAATGATCTTGATCGTGACGATCTGGTTTATTCAGTGAACGAATGGGATAATTATGCGGTTGAAGAAGCGATTCAGATCGTGGATAAAGTCGGTGGCAGTGTGACGGTTATCACGGTGGGGGATGATGAATCGGAAGAAGTGTTAAGGCGTGAGATGGCAATGGGTGCCAATAATGGTATTCTTCTTTCTGATGATGCGTTTGAAGGATCTGATGGTAAAGCCATTGCGGCTATCCTTAAGGCAGAAGTTGAAAAAGGGACTTACGACCTGATACTGTCCGGTGCCCAGGCAGATGAAGGCGCAGGACAGGTAGGCGGCATGCTGGCTGCAATGCTGGATATGCCCTACGCATCTCTGGTGAATAAAATTGAGATCGGTGATGGTAAGATAACAGTGGGCAGAGAGATTGAGGGCGGAAACCAGGAAATGAATGAAATGGCCCTTCCCTGTGTTCTCTCTATCCAAACCGGTATTAATGAGCCCCGTTATGTAGGTATTCGGGGTATCAGAAAAGTTGCCAGTGTGGATATCCCTGTTAAAGGCGTATCTGATCTTGGACTTGATGCAGATAGTGTTGGAGAAGCCGGTGCAAAAACAAAACGGGTGGATTATTTTGTACCGGATATGGGGGATGGTGCTGAGATGCTTGAAGGCTCCACCGATGAGATCATTGAAAAGCTGATTGAAAAGCTTAAAGCAAATGGAGGGCTTTAAATCATGACACAAATTTTTGCATATATCCCATTTACAAATGGTGTTGCGGCAGACGTGGCATTGGAATACCCGTCAGCGGCTAAAAAAATTGATGAGAGTGCTTCTTTAACTGCTGTTGTGACAGGGTCAGGCGCAGATTTGGATAAAGTAGCCAATGAGATGACATCCCTTTATTCGGAAGTCATTAAAATTGATCATGCCGATCTTGCCTATCCAAACGGAGAAGTTGTCAGGAAAGCGCTGGTCAATGTTATTCCGGCGGATGCCATTTTCCTTACAGTCCATGATACCTTTGGCATGGATATGGCTCCGGGCCTTTCCATAAAAATGGATTCAGCTTATGCTGCCGATATCGTTGATTTTGAAGGGATCGATGGCACAAGCCTGAAAGCCGTTCGGCAGGAACTTGGCGGTGCTGTCAGCACCCATGTAACCATTGATATTTCTTCCGGAGCTGTCATAACGGTTCGCCCCGGCGCTTTTGTCCCTGTTGACGGCGGATCAGCCGGCGGATCAGTGGTGGATAAATCCGGTGCTGCCGGTGATCTTTCCGCAAAAAGAAAATTCCTTGAAATTGTTGCAGCAGAAGCGGGTGATGTTGACATTACGAAGTCTGATGTGCTTGTATCTGTTGGCCGCGGTATTGAGGATGAAGAAAATATTGAAATTGCCCAGGAACTTGCTGAAGCAATGAATGCGGTTGTGTCCTGTTCCAGACCGATTGTTGATGCCAAATGGCTTGAAAAATCACGTCAAGTGGGAACGTCCGGCCAGACGGTTAAGCCAAAAGTATACATGGCCATGGGGATTTCAGGGTCCTTCCAGCATCTGGGCGGTTTAAAGGGCAATCCGTTTATCATTGCCGTTAACAAGAATCCCAAAGCACCGATTTTCCAGGTTGCCGATGTCGGTATTGTTGAAGATATCCTCGATTTTATTCCTGAGCTTACCGAAGCAATTAATGATCTTTAATATTATTTAAAGATATTTTTTGAAAAGGGGCCTGCAACAAACTTGTTGACAGGCCCCTTTTTTATTTCTTTTATTTTTTACCAAATTTTCAATCATTTAAAAAAATAAAAGGGCTCTTAACTTGCCAAACCGGTGAGAGAATGTTTATACTTCCCTGCGGTTTTAAGGTTTAATTAAACGCATTCAAAAAAGGATGTCTATATGACATATTCAGTGAAATTTTTACCTCATAACGTCAGTGTTGAGGTTGATGATAATGAAAGTTTGATCAGGGCGGCCATGGAAGCAGGTATTCACATCAACGCATCTTGCGGAGGTAGTGGTGTCTGTGGGAAGTGCAGGGTGTTAATTGAAGAAGGAAATGTTGAAGGGGGTATTTCAGAACACCTTTCTTCAGAAGACCGGGAAAAGGGATATCGGATGGCATGCCTGTCCGAAGTGATCTCTGATATTGTGGTAAGAATTCCGATTGAATCCGAGATGGATACCAGCCGTTTAAACATACATGCAGCCAGCCGGCATACGGCAAAGGTCATGTACTCAAATATTGATGAACTCAGGCATGACGGGTTGTTTATCCCGCCTGTGGAAAAGATTTATCTTGAACTGGACTCGGCAACTACTGAAAATAACCAGGCAGATGTGGCAAGAATTATCAATCATCTTCGTCTTAAGCATGGTGAGCACCGTTTGATCATGGGTCTGGAGGTGATCAGAAAAGTATCTGATATTATCAGGGAAGGTGACTTTAAAATTACCGTCACCATTGTGAGACCGGTAAGAGAAGATGGTCAAAATGAAATTGTTAATATTGAGCCCTTTGATACCCGTAACAGAAACTTTGCCATTGCAGTGGATGTCGGAACAACCACCGTCTATGGACAAGTTCTGGATTTACAGACAGGAAAGGTTCTTTCTGAGCACGGAGAATTCAACAGCCAGATCAGTTATGGTGAAGATGTCATCTCAAGGATTATTTTTGCTGAAAAAGATGACGGGCTTGAAATTCTTCATCAAAAAGTGGTTGAAACCATTAATAAAATTATAGAAAAGATTATTAAAAAAGCAAAGATTGGAAAACGTGAGGTGACCACCATTACCTTGGCTGGAAACTCCACCATGACCCAGCTACTGCTGAAAATAAATCCAAGCTATATCCGTCGTGATCCCTATGTGCCGGCATCTATCATGTATCCGCCATTTCATGCTTCTCAGATTGGCATAGACTTGGCAAATCATACTATCGCGCTGATTTATCCGGGGGTTTCAAGCTATGTCGGCGGTGATATTATTGCCGGTGTGATGGCATCTGGCATATACAGGGCAAGTGAGTTGACATTGTACATGGATATCGGGACCAATGCAGAGATTGTTATTGGTCATAAAGACTGGATGGTCTGTACGGCAGCTTCTGCCGGACCGGCTTTTGAAGGTGGCGGCGTAAAATTCGGCATGAGGGCAACAAATGGGGCGATTGAGGATTTTTCCATAAATCCGGTGACCTATGAGCCTATGATCCTCACCGTTGGGAATAAAAAGGCGAAAGGGATTTGCGGTTCCGGCATGATTACCTTAGCGGCCAAGCTTCTGGAAACCGGTGTCATTAATTCCAGGGGGAAGTTTAATCAGACCCTTGATACCCCCAGAATCCGGAAGACAGATGATATCTGGGAATATGTTATTGTATATAAGGAAAACACCCAGATAGACAGGGATATTACCATTACCGAACCGGATCTGGATAATTTGATCCGGGCCAAAGGGGCTATGTACAGTGCAGTATTGACCCTGCTGAAAGAGATCGGATTGAAGGTCAATGATATTGAAAAGATCATTCTTGCTGGTGGGTTTGGCAGTTATGTGGATTTGGAAAGTGCCATTACCATTGGCCTGCTTCCTGAAATTGAGACGGAAAAAGTTACCTATCTGGGCAATGGTTCTCTTCTGGGCTGCAAGATCAATTGCTTGACCAATGCCCTTCGCCGGGATGTGGCAAAAGTCGTCAATATGATGACCAATTTTGAATTGGCTTCAACGCCTTCATATATGGATCACTATATGGGCGCATTGTTTTTGCCCCATACGGAACTCAACTATTTTCCAAGAGTCAAAGAACGTCTGGAAAGGCTGCGTAAATGATGGCTGAAAAAGGATCTGTCCGTACCCTTCTGGTTGACACCCCGAGTTTAACCAATAATACGGCAGATGCGCAACGGCTGGAAAAATGCCTTTTAGATGAGCTGGGGACAGATAAAATCAGACTCCCTTTGCCAGTGCTCAAACAGTTGCCCTCAAATTTAAGATTATGGGGATTTAAGGCAAAAGCAGTCCTGTTTAAAGATCGGTATTCCTGGATACTGGTGGACTTGCTGGATCCCTTATCTGGCAAACCTGTCCTTGGCACTGCCATTGATATCGGCACCACAAGAATTATGATGTCGTTGATTGATCTTGAATCCGGGCGGGAAATAGGGGATATGGGATTTGATAACCCCCAGGCGGTGATCGGGCCGGATGTTCTGGCAAGGATTCATTATTCCAGACAGAATGACGGGCTTTCTGAGTTGACCCATCTTATTATTGATGCCGTAAATTTGAATATATCCGCCCTGTGTAATGCGCACGGATATCAGAAAGAAGATGTCTATCTTGTTGCCGGCGCCGGTAATACCACCATGACCCATCTGTTTTTGGGAATGGAATCTTTTGAGATTATCAAAGAACCGTATATTCCCTGTGTGAATATCCCGGATACCCAATCTGCCAGAGATTTAAACCTTGATATCAATAAAAATGCAATGGTATTTCTTTTCCCCAATATTGGATCTTATTTTGGTGGTGATTTGATTTCCGGCATTCTTTTTTCAGGCCTTGATCAAAAAGAAGATCCTTGCCTTATGGTGGATGTGGGCACTAATGCGGAAATTGTCGTGGGAAACAAAGATTGGCTCATTGCCTGTGCCGGTGCTGCCGGACCCGCTTTGGAAGGCGGGGTCAGTAAAATGGGCATGACAGCAAATTCGGGGGTGATTGATCAAGTATGGATTGATCCTGATACATTTGACCTGAAAATCCATACCATAGACGATAGAAAGCCGATTGGCATCTGCGGGTCCGGGATGATTGATCTGGCTGCAAGCCTTTTTTTGTCCCAACGGATTGATATCCGGGGGAAATTTTCCAATCCGGCCTGCGGGGAGTGCCTGTTCGAAAAAGACGGGATTAACCATTTTATTCTTGTAGATGAAAACCATTCCGGTACAGGAGAACCCATTTGTCTAAGCCAGGTGGATTTAAATTCTTTAACCAGCTCAAAGGCCGCCATGTACACCATCCTGGAAGTGATTGTAAAAAATACAGCCGGGCTTGAATTTAAAGACCTGCATAAATTTTATGTGGCAGGCACCTTTGGCTCATTTATTAATCCTGTGTCTGCCATTTCCATCGGCATGCTTCCTGATCTCAATCTTGAAACATTTGAAATCCTGGGAAACAGTTCTCTTGGCGGGGCGAAAGTGTTATTGAAAAACCCGGATGCCTTTGAAAGAATCTTGAAAATCCGGCAATCCATTACCTATATTGAACTCAACGTTAACCAGGAATTCATGAACATGTTTTCCGGGGCCAAGTTTTATCCTCACACGGATGCCTCCAGATTTCCGTCGCTGCAATATATAATTTAAAAAACTATGCCTGTATATACAAGTTGTTTGCTTTGTGGTAAAATAGGGAATAAATAATAAATTATTATTCATCATAAAGGAAATAAAGCATATGAAAAAGATAGTCGAATGTGTGCCGAATTTCAGTGAAGGCCGGAATAAGGAAACCATAGAAGCCATAGCCGATGCCATTCAACAGATCAAAGGCTGCCGTCTTCTGGATGTCGATCCGGGAAAATCCACCAACAGAACGGTTTATACCTTTGTGGGCTCTCCTGAGGCGGTTATAGAGGGTGCATTAAATTGTGCCCGTGTGGCAAGGCAAAAAATTGACATGAAAACCCATAAGGGAGAACATCACCGCATGGGCGCCATGGATGTCTGCCCTTTTATTCCCGTTGCTAACGTTACCATGGAAGAGTGTGTTGAAATCTCAAAAGAATTTGGCAGGAGAGCTGCCGATGATCTGGGCATCCCGATTTATCTGTATGAAGAATCCTCCACCCGTGAATACCGCAAAAAACTCCCCCAAATCAGGGAAGGGCAGTATGAAGGCATAAAAGACAGGATTATTACAAAGGAGTGGAAACCGGATTTCGGGCCTGCTGAATTTATTCCCGAGTGGGGCGCAACCGTAACCGGGGCAAGGTTTTTTCTGATTGCCTATAACGTCAATCTCTTATCCACACCCAACCAGGCCCACAGAATTGCCCTGAATCTTCGGGAGGCCGGCCGCAGCCCGGATGAACCAGGAAGGCTTGCAGAAGTCAAAGGCATGGGATGGTATGTGGAAGACTACAACCTGGCCCAGGTCACGGTTAATTTGAACAATTATCAAGTCACCCCGCCCCATCTGCTGTTTGAAGAAGTTCAAAAAGAGGCAAAAAAGCTGAATGTCGCTGTGACCGGGTCGGAAATTGTAGGGGTGATACCACTGGAAGCTATCCTCATGGCAGCGGAGTATTATATTGAAAAAGAAAATCTTTTTGTTCTGGATGAAGATCAGAAGGTCAGGCTTGCCGTTGAACGGCTGGGATTGAATTCTGTTGCCCCGTTTAATCCAAAAGAAAAAATCATTGAGTACATCATTGCCGAAGAAAAAATTGAACCTTTGGCAGGCCTGACACTTAGACAATTTATTGAAGAAGTGACGTCAAGAAGTTCAGCTCCGGGCGGGGGATCTGCTTCTGCTGCCATTGCCGCCATGGGTGTGGGATTGGGCGCCATGGTGGCAAAATTGACCCTGGGAGTTCGTAAATTTGAAGATCTTGATGCGAAAATGCGCAAGATTGTTCCGCCGCTTCATCATGCGGCCAATGCTCTGATTCCCATGATTGATGCGGATACCGATGCATTTAATGATTATGTGGCGGCCCTGCGCCTTCCTTCTGATACCAGAGAAGAAAAAGAACTCAAGCTTGAAAAATTACAGCAGGGATTACAAAAAGCCATTGAGATTCCCTTAACCACAATGAAGCTTGCTGATGCTGCCTGGGATGCCATGGTAGAGACTGCAAAATACGGCAATATCGCATCAAAATCCGATGTTGAAGTGGGCGCAAAAGCCATGGAAACCGGAATTTGGGGAGCGTATAAAAATGTCATGATCAACATGGTAGACATTACAGACGATATTTTTAAAAATATGACCATGAAACTGGCAGAAGAAATAAAAACAAGGGCGGAAAATCAGTGCAAAAGAGTTCTTGAAATCCTGGAAAACCGGGAGAAATAATTTATTAAAATTGTAAAAACACTCCGGCAATACCCGTGCAGGTCTGCTCACCCTGTAACGGGATATATAAAATTTCTCTTATATCAAATATACAGTTCACGAAAATGTCCCGTTGACTTATATGTCTTTATACGTGTACAATACGTGTATTGTTGAAGGAGGTGCTATTTATGCAAAAAAAACTCACTGTGACTATAGATGAGGCGGTCTATGAGGGTCTAAGGGAAGTCATTGGGCCACGAAAGATCAGTCGTTTTATCGAAGATTTAGTCAGACCTCATGTCATTAAAAAAGAACTTTATGCCGCATATAAAGAGATGGCGGCTGATGAAGTCCGTGAATCTGAAGCGCTTGAATGGGCTGAAGCTACATTCGGAGATGTGAATGATGAAGCGAGCTGAGGTGTGGTGGATCAATTTTGATCCTTCCGTTGGAGGTGAAATCCGTAAAAAGCGGCCAGCCGTTATTGTAAGTAATAATGCCGCAAATCAGTTCCTTAATAGAGTCCAGGTAGTGCCCCTGACAAGTAATGTTGGTAAGCTTTATCCAAGTGAAACATATGTTACCCTTCGGGGAAAAAAGGCTAAAGCCATGGCTGATCAGCTTACTACTGTGAGTAAAAAGAGGTTGATCAACCAAGCTGGTGCAGTTTCTAAAACTGAGATGGAAGGGATAGAGAGGGTCATTTCCATCCAACTTTCTCTTTAAGGCAACAGGAAGGATAAAATGAAAGATATAATTCAGGAAAAAATTGACAGAGTTCTGGATCGTATTCAAGATCCTCAGACCGGTATGACACTGTCACAATTGGGATTAGTGGAGAAAATTCGCTATGTGGAAAAGTCTCAAAAACTTATTGTGTTTTTTAATCGTCTGGGCCACAGCAAGGCCTGTTGCGCAGCGTTGAATATGGTCTTGCTGGCTGATTTTGAAACTGAGATTAAATCGGGTTTAAAGGCGGAGTTTCCTCAATTTTCAATAAAGCTTACAGATTTTTCACATACTTGACCCCATCGATAATATTGAAATAACCCGATGAACCGCAGATATTCACATTAAAAGTTCGAAAGGAGAAAAATGTCAGACATTAAAACTGAGAAATTAGCAGTATTAATAGATGCTGATAATGCACAACCGGCTATTGTTGAGGGGCTATTGACGGAAATTGCAAAATATGGGACGGCGAATGTAAAGCGGATTTACGGCGATTGGACAGCGCCGGACCTGAAAGGATGGAAAGAAGTTTTGTTACAGTATTCCATTCAGCCCATTCAGCAATTTGGATACACCAAAGGGAAAAATGCCACTGACAGCGCCATGATAATTGATGCAATGGATCTACTTTATACGGATAAATTTGATGGATTTTGTATTGTATCCAGTGATAGTGATTTTACAAAACTCGCCGCAAGGATAAGAGAAGCCGGTCTTTTTGTTTATGGTTTTGGGGAGAAAAAAACGCCCGGACCTTTTGTTTCAGCGTGTGATAAATTTATCTTCACCGAAGTCCTCAGATCAAAAGACGATGATTTTGTTGAAATTAATCGCAAAACAACTTCTGAATTAAAACAGGATACAAAGCTGGTTAATTTGTTAAGAAATGCTGTTGAAAATTCTTCCGATGATAGTGGCTGGGCACACCTGGCATCTGTTGGCAGCAATATCGCGAAGCAGGCATCAGAGTTTGATCCACGAAATTATGGGTACAAAAAATTAGGGGAACTTGCAGTCGCAACAAAATTATTTCAGATTGAGGAAAGAGAGGTCGGAAATGGGCCTTCAAAGGCATTATATTTAAAAGATATAAGAAAAAGATAAATCTCTGAATCCTATGCCCGGTCTGGGTACTTTTTTTAAGGAGTTGGGAGGTGCGTGGATAAATGTTTTGGTTGACACGCCCAACTATTTATAATACAGCTATATTGAAGCTATATTAAAGTTAAAATATAATAATGTGTATTTTTCAGGAGGAAAAATGAAAGAAGTTGTTATAGCAGCTGCCTGTAGAACGGCAATCGGTAGATTTGGTGGATCTCTTGCACCGTTGAGTGATATTGATTTTGGGCCTATTCCCATCAAAGAAGTCATTAAAAGAGCCGGGTTGACCGGCGATCAGATTGATGAAGTGATCTATGCATCCGGTTACAAAACAGGGGATCTTCCCATTAACTCAGCCCGTGTTGTTGCGGTAAAGGCGGGTATCCCTCAGGAAAAACCCCAGTTCACCATCAGCAAGGCCTGTGCCGGAAGTATTAAAACGGTTACACTTGCAGCCCAGGTGATTAAATCCGGTGATGCAGATATTATTGTCGCCGGTGGTATGGAGAGTATGAGCAATGCCACATTTATGCTGAAAAAAGCCAGATGGGGCTATCGTCTGGGTCATGGACAGTTGATGGATCAATTGATTCTTTTTGATCCCTTAAGCGGTAACACCATGGGAGAGACGGCTGAAAATGTTGCTGAAAAATATAATGTTTCCAGAGAAGATCAGGATGCACTTGGGCTTCGAAGCCAGCAGCTTGCTGAAAAAGCCATCAAGGAAGGAAAATTTAAAGAACAGATCGTTCCGGTTGAAATTCCCCAGAGAAAAGGGGAACCCAAAATATTTGATACAGACGAACACCCGAGGTTTGGTACCACTATAGAAGGTCTTCAGAAATTAAAACCCCCATTCAGGAAGGGGGGGTCTGTAACAGCAGGAACGTCTTCCGGTATGAATGATGGCGCATCCGCCATGGTTGTCATGTCAAAGGACAAAGCCGATGAGTTGGGGATAACGCCCATGGCATCCATTGTGTCCTATGCATCTGCCGGGGTTGATCCCGCATTAATGGGAATCGGTCCGATACCCGCCACAAAGCTGGCCCTTGAAAAAGCAGGGCTGACCATAGATGATATAGATTTGATCGAGCTGAATGAAGCCTTTGCATCTCAGGCCATAGCTTGCATGCGTGAGCTAAAGATGGATATTGAGAAGGTGAATGTAAATGGGGGTGCCATTGCATTGGGACACCCGGTATCAGCCTCTGGCGGTGCCATTTTAACAAAACTTTTGTATGAAATGAAAGCAAGAGATTTAAGATATGGACTGGCAACGCTTTGCATCGGTGGTGGTCAGGGTATGGCACTTATTGTAGAACGAAAATAGATCATATCTGATAATAAATAATTTTAGGTATGATATAATTTAAAGCTGCATACAGACTCAAGTTTGTGTGCAGCTTTTTTTTCTCTGCTTCTCTGTCCAGTCGATCCTGCTCATCAGCCCCCGGATGATTCGGACATCTCTGGATGTGAGTCCTGTTGCCCCGAAAATTCGTCTGAATGTTCTTAACAGGTGATCCGGGTTTTGTTTGTCAAGAAAATCAATATTTAAAAGACTTTCTTTTATATGGGAAAACATATATTCAATTTCATCCCCGGTCGCAAGCTTTTGGGATGGTGGCTCAAAAGACTTTTCCTCAGGATCAGATGTTAATGACACTTCATATAACAGCACTGCCAAGGCATGGCTCAGGTTCATGGATGGATAGGTATCCTGAGTAGGGATGGTGATAAAATGCTGGCAAAGATCAAGGTCTTTTGTTTCAAGTCCGGTGTCCTCAGGCCCCAGTACCAGGGCACAACTTGTCTCCTGATTTATTTTTCGAAGTTTTTCAGCTGCACCTGACGGTGTAAAAAAATTGTTCCGGTATTTGCCAAACCGCCGGGTCGTGCCAAAGGCAATCTGTATATCTGAAAGAGCAGATTGAAGATCATCAAACATCAAGGCATTTTCAAGAACTGTGAATGCGCTTAAAGCCATTTTTTTTGCCAGAAGAGATTTGTAATGCTTTGTGGGGTTTACCAGCCGAAGCTGTGTGAATCCAAAATTCATCATGGTTCTACAGACTGAGCCGATATTGATCGGTCCCTGGGGTTCAACAAGGATGATGGAAAGGTTTTTAGGTTTCATTTCTATCGTTTTTGTTTATTTTCCTTTCAGGCCTTAAGTTAGAAGCATAGGCTCTGGCCAGAGAGTTTCAAACCCATACGTCTGTAATATTTCGATTGCCTTGTCAACATAAAGACCTGCTTCATTAACGCTGTGGGAATCATCTCCGGGAACAACCCGGATTCCCATTTTCTTAACATTTTTAAGAATCGAGCTTGTGATATAAGGTTCTTCTTCACCCCTTGCCAGGGGCCGGAGATTAAAATCCATGACAAGGTTCAGGGATTTGATAAGCGTTAGATTCCTCATGATTTTTTGTTTAATTTCCGGGTGCAAAAGCCTTTTTTTATAATCTTCATCATAGATTCTGATCAGGTCAAAATGTCCTACAACAAATGGTTTAAGCGTTTTTATCATGTCGTATTGCAGGTCAAAATATTTTTCATACATTGCATCATACGAGCCGCAGACTCCAGCCGCTCTGTCATAGTCTTCTCTTGAATAATCAAAAAAGATATCATCAATATGGTGGACAGATCCCACAATGTAATCCGGTTGAAACATTGAGATCAGTTCATTTATATGATCTGCATAGCCGGTACAGGTTTCTGTCTCCATCCCGGCAAAGAGTTTAATTTTAGAGGCATATTTTTTCTTCAGTGAATTGAGCTCGGTAAAGTAATTTTCAAACCGTTTATAGATATCAGCAGCCGTAAGATTCGCCTTTTTTTCATCGGGAAACAAAAATTTATCATTAATTGGCGGAACATGTTCGGTAATCCCGACTTTTGTAAACCCAAGTTCGATATACCGCAGGATAATATCTTCAAGCAAATCCTCAGCATGGTTGCAATACTGGCCGCTGTGGCCCCCGTGAAGTGAAATAAGCTGTGGTGTTGTCCTGTTCATGAAAGGGAAACTACCATCAAAAAAGGGGTAAAATCAAGAGATAAGGTGTCGTGGCGATTGACAAAACCTTTGGTTTTGTGATACCGTTTCTTTTACTGGTGCAACATGCATTGGTGGACTGGGGGAGCCGATGCGTATCGGCTGAGAGGAAGCTGTTTTTAGTTTCGACTCCTGGAACCTGATCCAGGTCATGCTGGCGAAGGAAAGTCAACCCCTTCTCACTCCTTGGATTCATGTCCGCCTTTTTTTGATTTGCACGAATTTTATTAACCTTGTTTAAAAGGGCGGTTGGTTTTTTATGCTCCAGGTATCTTCTGTCACAAAATATTTTAAGGATCAAGCGATTTTTTCCAAGCTTGATCTCAAGGTTGATCAAGGTCGGTTCCATATTCTGGTGGGGCCTTCCGGCTGTGGCAAAAGCACTCTGTTCGATGGATTGACAGGCGTCATTCAACTGGATGAAGGAAGCCTTTTCTGGAATCATGAATCCCTTTCCAACCTGAGTAATCACGCGGCTTATATGCAGCAAAAGGATATGCTGCTGCCTTGGTTTTCTTTGCTGGACAACGCATTGCTGCCTGCTGAAACCGGTGGGCAGGATATGGCAAGGGCTGAAATCCAGGCCCGAAATCTCTTCAGACGTCTGGGGCTGAAAGGCTATGAATTTTATATGCCCAACCAGGTGTCCGGGGGAATGCGCCAGCGGTGTGCTCTGGTCAGGACGCTGATGTTTAACCGGGATCTGATCCTGCTGGACGAACCTTTATCTGCAGTGGATACCATCACCAGACGAAGCCTTCAATCCCTTTTGCTGCTGCTTCAGACCGAGTTTAGAAAAACCATTCTCATGATCACCCATGATATTGAAGAAGCCCTGCTCCTGGCAGATGAAATTTATCTTCTCACTCCTATGCCGATGACCATATTCCGGCATTTTACCCTGGATTCGCCTAAACCCAGGAAGTTTAATGACCCGCTATTACTGGATATCAAAGCAGATGTCCTGGACATGCTTGAAGGAGATCTGATCCATGAACCGGGTTAATTTGCTGGCAGTCATATTTGTGGCCCTGATCCTGGGATTTTGGGAGGCATTTGTCCGAATACTGGCTGTGCCCGTGTTTATTCTCCCACCCCCTTCGAGCATATTTGCCATTGCTCTGATCCGGGCACCTCTGATCCTGCCCCATGCCGCCATTACCTTTACAGAAATTTTGTTGGGGATTTGCCTGGCATTGTGTACCGCCATACCCTTGGCCATTGCCATGTTTGCCAAGCCTGCTCTGGAAAAGGCGCTTGCTCCATTCCTTGTGGCCTCTCAGGCCATACCCGTGTTTGCCCTGGCACCACTTTTGGTGGTCTGGCTGGGGTATGGGATTGCCTCCAAAGTGTTCATGGCATGGATTATTATTTTTTTCCCCATCTGCGTCAGCCTGCTGGAAGGGCTTAAAAGTTGTGATCCCGAGTACAGGGTATTATTTCGCCTCATGGGCGCTTCTTTTTTTAAAACCCTGACCCTGCTTTACTGGCCCTGGGCCCTGCCTCGTTTTTTTGCCGGCCTCAAAGTGGGGGTAACCGTGGCCACCATCGGGGCTGTGATCGGGGAGTGGGTGGGTGCTCAGCAGGGACTGGGGTTTCTCATGATTCAGTCCAATGCAAGGCTTCAAGTGGACCTGGTCTTTGCCGCCATTCTGTGGCTTACAGCCATAGGTCTTGGCATGTGGTGGCTGGTGGGATTTTTGGAAAGAAAAATTATAAAATGGAAATAATAAAGGAAAACAACTTATGAAAAAAAAGATTCTGGGTATTATTTTAACATTCACTTTGTTCGGAAGTTCTGGCCTTATGGCAGGAGAAAACCTTAAGCTTATGCTGGACTGGTTTCCCAATGTGGATCATTTGCCCATCTATGTGGCCAAAGAAAAGGGATATTTTGCTGACCAGGGCATTGAAGTGAGCATTATCAGTCCGTCTGAAACCTCAGATGCTTTGAAACTTGCCGCATCCGGTAATATGGATCTGGCGGTCTCTTACCAGCCCCAGACCATTATTGCCACAGACCAGGGCCTGCTCATCAAGGTTGTGGCCCCTCTGGTGGTTCATCCATTGACAACCCTGCTCTTTCTGGAGAGCGCGGGCATCAAAGAGCCCTCTGATCTGTCCCATAAAAAAATCGGTTACACCGTGCCCGGACTCATGGATGTCCTTTTAGAGGCGTTTGCTTCCATCAACAAAATTCAAGACTACACCCCTGTAAATGTGGGTTTTACCATCCTTCCCGCTCTTGTTTCCAATCAGGTGGATGCGGTCATGGGACCTTTTAAGACCTATGAAACCGTGGGCATGGCCCAACACGGATATAAAGCCCAATTTTTTGAACTGGAAAAATGGGGTATCCCGGATTATGAAGAATTGATTTTTGTCTGCGGGCCTAAAACGCTTAAGGAAAAACCAGGTGCTGTCAAAGGCTTTGTCACTGCTATTGAAAAGGCATTTGCCTATACAAAGGCCCATCCTGAAGATGCTCTGGCAACTTATCTGTCTGCCGTACCCCAGGCAGATAAAAAAATTGAAACCCTGGCGTTTGAGCTGACCCGGCCCTATTTTGCCGTTAAATCCGGTCATGATCTTAATAAATGGCAGGCTTTTGCCGATTTTGCCCTGAAATACGGTCTCATTAAGAATAAGGTGGATGCAGCAAAACTCATCCATGTATGGAAATAAGGAGAATCCCAATGACCATCAATCCGTCAAGTATCTTCAAAGATGTTGAAGCAATAAGAAAAAATGCCCCTCTGGTCCACAATATCACTAATTATGTGGTCATGAATACTACGGCTAATGCGCTGCTGGCGATAGGGGCCTCCCCGGTCATGGCCCATGCCATGCCCGAAGTGGAAGACATGGCAGGAATTGCCGGAGCCTTGGTCATTAACATCGGTACTTTGAGCGATTCCTGGATTGCAGCCATGTTCAAGGCCGCTAAAAGAGCAAAAAAAAGACAGATTCCCATTGTCATTGATCCTGTTGGCGCAGGGGCTACCCAATACAGGACAACGACTGCCAGGGAACTTATTCAGGCATCTGTTCCCTCCATTATCCGGGGGAATGGGTCGGAAATTATGGCGTTGTGCGAACAAGATATAACGACCAAAGGCGTGGACAGCACCAGTGCTTCGGATCAGGCCATTGGTGCTGCCACAGCCCTAGTTCGAAAATTTGATTGTGTGGTTTGCGTCACCGGTGAAATAGATTATATTGTATCCTCTAAAGCAATGATTCAGGTTAAAAACGGTCATGCCATGATGCCCAGTGTAACTGGCCTTGGCTGTACCGCCACAGCCCTTTGCGGTGCGTTTGCCGCCATTAATTCTGATTATGACAAGGCTGCGGCGCATGGCATGGCAGTCATGGGTATTGCAGGGGAAATGGCCGCCCGAAATGCTCGGGGCCCCGGAAGTCTTCAGGTTAATTTTATTGATGCCCTTTATCAATTATCTGAATCCCATATCAAGGAAATTTTTAAAGCTTGAAGGAAGGTCATGAAAGGAATCTATCTTGTAACAGATCCGATAGCCTGTCAGGGAAAGCCTCTTGAATCAATTGTTTTAGATGCGGTCAAGGCAGGCGTTTCCTGTGTTCAGCTTCGGGAAAAAAATGCCGGCACCCGGCTGTTTTTGAAAAAAGCCCTGGCCTTGAAGTCCATTCTGGAACCTGCCGGGATACCGTTGATCATCAACGACAGAGTGGACATTGCCCTGGCAGCGAAGGCCACCGGTGTGCATCTTGGCCAGAGCGACATGCCCTGTGACCATGCCCGCAGACTGATGGGGCCTGCGGCTGTCATCGGACTGTCCGTGGAAACCTGGGAAGATGTACAAAAAGCTCAGGATCTGGACGTGAATTACCTGGGAGTCAGCCCGGTATTTTTAACCCCCACCAAAACAGATACCAAATCCCCCTGGGGTCTTGAGGGCCTTAAAAAAATCAGGGGCTATTCCCGTCACCCCCTAGTGGCCATCGGCGGGATTAATATGTCCAATGGTAAAAAAGTGATAAAAGCCGGAGCAGATGCCATTGCCGTGGTATCGGCCATTTGTTCGGCCAATGATGCTTTTGATGCTACCCAACAACTTGTCAGTCTCTTTGAGCAAACCTATATCCCACAGGAGAGAGGAATATGAAATCTTATTTCAGGGCATTAACCATAGCAGGTTCGGACAGCGGCGGTGGTGCCGGTATCCAGGCGGATTTAAAAACTTTTTCCGCTTTGGGCTGTTTTGGAATGTCGGCTATTACCGCCCTGACCGCCCAGAATACCCGGGTGGTCACCGGAATTTTTCCGGTGCCGCCGGAATTTATCGGTCAACAGATTGATGCAGTCATGGAAGATATTGGTACGGATGCCGTAAAAATTGGTATGCTTCACTCCCCCGAAGTCATCGAGATGGTGGCTCAAAAGCTTGTCCAATGGGATTGCCCCAATATTGTTCTGGACCCGGTCATGATTTCTAAAAGCGGGGATAAACTGCTTCAAAGTGATGCAGTCCAAGTATTGAAAACCATCCTTATTCCCAAAGCCACTATCATCACCCCTAATCTGCCCGAAGCCTCTGTTTTACTGAACCGGGACGTTGAAACCATGGAAGACATGACCGGTGCAGTAAGAGATCTTGCAAGTCTGGGATGTGCCAATGTATTGCTCAAAGGCGGGCATCTCACAGATGGGAATAATTGTGACCTTTTATATCAGAAGGATACGGATACCATAACAAAATTGTCTGGTACACGAATCAATACTCCCAACTCCCACGGCACCGGATGCACCTTGTCTTCGGCTGTTTGTGCCAATCTCGCCAAAGGTACCGGGCTCAAAACGGCTGTTCAAAATGCCAAAGCCTATATCACAAGCGCCCTCACAGCAGGGGCAGGCTATACCACAGGCAAAGGCCATGGCCCGGTAAATCATTTTTATGACCTCTGGCCTGAGGCCTGAAATCATTTTACAGCCGCTGGATGATATATAAAAAGGTCGGAAACCGACTTAAGGCTTTTAGTTTATAAAAATCATAGAGAACCTGCCGGGAGGGGCTGCCGAATGTTAAAGGAGACAGGTAAACAGAGCCTTTGGGTTTCGTTCGGTTGACGCTTTCTCTGATCAGGGTCATTACTGCTTCATAGTGGGATGCAGGAAGGGTGTCATCCATGACAAAATTGCACGTAATTTCAATGTTGGGGAAGGTATCATTGATGTGTCGTATTTTTTTAAATGCCTGCCCTACTTTTTTTACACTTAATGGTTTGCCAAGCATGTCCAGGGTTGCCTGATCATAGGATTCAAGCCCGATATTGATAAAGGTTTGAAAGGGCATACGATTCAGTGTTTCAAAGAGAGTTTTGTCGGCAGCTAAAAAAGAATCTGCACTGCCAAACAGGAACAGGTAATTTTCTTTCATCATGGATGCGTGAAACTCAAATGCATTGTAGGCGTGTTGCATTGTATCCAGAATCAGTTCGCACGGCGCATTCAAGGCATCATGCTCGCCTAAAAACAAGGCATTGAAATTGATGAGATCCTTACCATATAATCGTTTAAGTTGGTCAATCTGTCGGTCAATATTCTGTTTTGATCGAACAGCATATTTTTTTTTGTTTTTTATTTTGCAAAACTGACACTTATACAGGCATCCGTCAGAAATATTTAAGGGGATAATATTATAGTCAACGTGGCGGGCATCGGGCGGTATCACCGTTACCCGTGATCCGGATATGTCAAACAGCGTTTGAGCTTTTTTGTGCAATCCTTCCGGTGTCTGCTGCTTTATGGCCCCAATCCACTGGGAAACCGGGTCAGGCAAACCCGTGCCCGGTAATTGTTCTATAATCTGATGCCAGTTTTTGACAATTTGATCTATTTCATTTTCATTAAAGGGTTTCCCGCCGAGCAGGGAGTTTGTCGGATACATCAGGTTGGGCAGATAATATTCGCCCAAGGCTTCATACACTCCCGAATAACCGCCGGTGGAATAATAGACCCAGTCATTTCCTATGGTTCGTTTAAGCCACTCAGAAGGATGAATCCAGGATTTTTTCTTTGATTTTGCGTGCCGGATCTCATGATTGAGATTGAATTCAAAAATATACTCATGGGTTTCAAGTCTTGAAAACAACCCATATTTTACAGGATAACTGACCTTTGTGTATTCAGTATCCCCCTGACAATTCAATTCAATTGAAAGATCCTCCGTCTTAAATGTCTGATTTTGAAAAGTCTGAGTTTTATAGTTTGCTGCATCCATTCATTCAACGATTCCCATAGGTTTAATGTTCTGTTGTTTACAACCGGATGAATTATTTGGCAATCATTTTTTCATAAAATAATCAAACGTTTCCGCATCAGGTTCTGATTTATGCCTGGACCCGCTCCCATCAAAAACTGAAACAAATCAATTTTGGGAGTATTTTGAATTTTGCTGCGCATATTGTGGCGTCTCAATAGAGCGCAAATCACGTACTGGCTATATGGACCATTTGGTGCCAACTTCAGAAGGAGGGAGCAACAATATCCATAACCATGCTCTTTCCTGTGCACGATGTAATGGCGATGAAAAAAGAGAAAAATTATGGGATACATTTTTGGCCACAAAATCACAAGATGTCTCTACTCACAAAAAGTGCAAAGAAAAAATTGAGCGTTGGCTATCTCTCGCTCCGTCATTTTTAAAAAACCAAGAAATAGTGACTGAAACCGAGGAAATTATTAAAGAGGCAATAGGAAATTTCGAAAAATCTGTAAATAAAATGAGAGTGCTTAGAGAAAAAAGCACCTACCCAAAGGGTCAAGTTACCCAAAATGTTATAAATTTTGCCATACAATAAGCCATATAAATATATTGACAATATTTAAGTATACCATTACACTCTTTTTATGGAAACTAAAGCTGATTTTGAATGGGACGAGAATAAAGACAAGACCAATCAAGAGAAACACGGTGTATCATTCGCTTTTGCTCAATTGGCTTTTTTAGACCACAATCGTATCATTTTAGAGGATTTGGAACATAGCCTTGATGAAAAAAGATACTTTTGTTTGGGAAAAGTTTCTGGCGGTATCGTGACTGTAAGGTTTACATACCGTTTAAATAAAATCAGAATTTTTGGCGCTGGATATTGGCGGAAAGGAAAAAAAATCTATGAAAAAGAAAATAAAATACACTGATGAACCGATGGGTAAAGTCAGAGTCGTTTCTGATTTTCTGCCATCTCCTGAAGAACTGGCATTAAAGGACGAAACCATAAAGGTCACGATTGCGCTCAGTAAGGCAAGTGTCGATTTTTTCAAAAATGAAGCCCAAAAGTACAATACACAATATCAGAAAATGATTCGTCGTCTTCTGGATGAGTATGCAGCCCATCAAGCATAAACTATAAACAATTTATAACCCGGCTGTCCACTGACTTCAGCCTTTGGGAAAGAGATAAAGATGATACGGCGGTGTAAAGAATCGGATTTCAATATTATATTTGAGATCATTAATGATGCTGCTCGAGCGTATAAAGGGGTTATACCGGAAGATCGCTGGAATGACCCATACATGGCTTTTGAAGAACTAATAAGTGAAATTGAGGATGGTGTTGTTTTCTGGGGCCTGGAGCGCGATGGACAGCTTCTTGGGGTCATGGGGATTCAGGATAAAGACGACGTTACGCTCATTCGCCATTCCTACGTTCGGACGCAGGCTCAAAAAATGGGAATCGGGACAAAGCTGCTCCTGCATTTGGAGAGCATGACAGAGAACTCCATTCTTATTGGGACCTGGGCAGCCGCTTTATGGGCCGTCTCATTTTATGAAAAAAATGGATACACCCTGGTGTCAGAGGCAGAGAAGAATCTCCTCCTCAGTAAGTACTGGTCGATTCCAGAGCGGCAAATGGAAACATCTGTGGTTTTAGCGGACCAGAGGAAGTATTTTTTAAAAACGGGGCGCTTTTGATTATGAAAATTCTATTTCTTGAACCGTTTTTCGGCGGGTCACATAAAGATTTTGCACTGGGGTTCCAAGCCCATTCCTGCCATGAGGTGACACTTGTGACACTTCCGGACAGATTCTGGAAATGGCGCATGAGAGGGGCATCTCTGTATTTTGTCAATCAAATTAAAGATGTGTCAAGGTATGATGCAATCATTGTAACTGATATGATGGATTTAACGGATTTTATGTCTCTTGCAGGCAGAAACCTGCCACCGGTGGTGATGTATTTTCATGAAAATCAAATGTCTTATCCCTTGGCACCCCGCCAAAAACCGGATTCTCATCTGGGGTTTACCAATATTATTTCTGCTGTTGCCGCAGATAAGGTGTTGTTTAATTCTCAATTTCATTTTAATGAATTTATCGGGGCGGCAAGCCGGTTGGTTCAACAGATGCCGGATTTTAAGCCGGAATGGATGCTGGATCACATTCGGGAAAAAACTCAGGTGGTGTATCCGGGATGCCGGTTTGAAAAGGGAAGGGTTGAGTTAACAGAACGGGACGTGAAGCCTCCATTGATTATATGGAATCACCGGTGGGAATATGATAAAAATTTTGATCTTTTTTTTGATGCACTGGCTCGGTTAAAAGAAAAGAAGATTCCTTTTTCCCTGGCGTTATTGGGAGAAAGGCCTGACAGGATTTCTGCGAGGTTTGTCCGGGCACAGGAATACTTTAAAGATGAAATAGTTGTTTTTGGATATGTTGAATCAAGAGATGCGTATCTGTCTTGGTTAAAAAAAGGGGCAATTGTCGTGAGCTGTGCCATTCAGGAGAATTTTGGTATTTCCATTGTCGAGGCAGTCAGATTCGGTTGTATTCCTTTGCTGCCGGAAAGATTGTCTTATCCCGAGATTATGCCCGGAGAAGTGCATTCCAGGATTTTATATCGGACCAAAGAAGAATTGATAACAAAGTTAGAAGACATGCTCACACATTATCAAGACTATTTATTGCTGCAACAAAGGTTATCCATGGAGATGGAACCCTTTTCATGGAAAATTATTGTGACCCAATATGATACGGTTCTGGAACAATTAAAAAAATAATGTTTTATTCCTGGATCATTTTTTCTAATTCCTCCAGAGCTTTATCCGGCATGGTAAAGGAATGTTCCCGGGCGGGAAAGGCTTGGTTGATAACATCTTTTTTATAGGCTTTCATGGCATCTATAATCGTGGGTCTGATCTTTGTGTACTGTTTGACAAATTTGGGTATGAATTTATCAAACAGTCCGATCATATCATGGGTGACCAGCACCTGGCCGTCCACCTGACTGCCGGCTCCTATCCCGATGACCGGGACGCTGACAGCCTCTGCAACAATTTTTCCAAGGGGTGCGGGAACCGCTTCAAGAATCATGGAAAAGACACCGGCATCCTCCAGGGCTTTGGCATCATCGACAATCCGTTTGGCAGCCTTTGCATCCTTGCCCTGCATCTTGAACCCGCCAAGGGCACTGGCAGTCTGAGGCGTCAGCCCGATATGACCCTGAACAGGGATTCCCGCCTTTACAATGGCTTCAATCGTAGGGGCAAAGTCAACCCCGCCTTCCAGTTTGACAACATCACATCCGCCTTCTTTCATCAGTCGGCCGGCATTGATAATGGCATCCCGGACAGAGGTGTTGTAACTCATAAACGGCATGTCTCCGATAACAAGCGCCGTCTTGCATCCGCGAGTCACCGCCCTGGTATGGTGTATCATGTGTTCCATGGTGACCTCAACCGTACCGTCAAGCCCCATGACGACCATCCCCAGAGAGTCTCCCACCAGGACAATATCCACACCCGCCTCATCTGCCATTAATCCAAAGGGGTAGTCATAGGCGGTAACCATTACAATTTTCCGGTGATCTTTTTTGGCCTGCTTGATATCCTGGATGGTTATTTTTTTATTGCCCATTTTACTTTTCCCCTTATTTATAATTCGTTTGCAATGTCTGCACCAGTGCCGTCAATGTCTGGTTTACCGGAACAGGTATCCCTTTTTTTTGTGCCAGGTTGACGATGGCACCATTGATAGCGTCAATTTCAGTTTGTCGGTGATGATCTATATCCTGCCCCATGGATGACCGGTTTGGACCGGTTGCCGTTGCAATGGTGAATACCTGGTCGGCCATATCATCCGGAAGGTTCATACCATAGGCCAGGGCCACATCACAGGCTTCTTTCACAACCATACGGACAAGTTCTCCTGTGGGTGGGGTATCGATTATTTTGCCGTTTTTTATCCCTGTCAGGGCTGTAACAGCATTGATTCCCACATTAATGATCAGCTTCTTCCAGACTATCAGATGTATATTATCTTCTATTCTGGTGTCAATACCTGCAGTGCAGAATATTTTTTTGATGGTTGCAAGCGCTGTGTTGTTTTTTCCTGACCACATGCCGATCAGCGTAGGGCCGGCACCTGCATGGCGGATGAGTCCCGGGCCCAGGATGGTTGCTCCATGAGAGGTCGTACCGGCAATGACCCTGTCAGGATCGACAATCTGTGAAATTTTATCGGCATTGCCCATTCCGTTTTGAAGGGTTAATACAAGGCCGTCATCATTTAAACAGTTTAAGGCCTGAACAGCGGCTTGTTTTGTTTGCGTGGATTTTACAAAAATGATCACCAGATCTGATTTTCGGGTATCCTGCATATTGCTTGAGGCAGGTATATCTATCCAGCTTGTTTTTCCATTAAATTCAACTCTAATGCCCCGGGAATTGATAGCATTTACATGATCTTCCCATATATCCATGAGAAAAATATTTTGTCCTGATTTTGCCAGGAAATATCCAAAAAGGCCTCCCATTGCACCTGCGCCAATAAATGTAATGTTCATATTTTTCCTCTCTGTGTTTTTATTTTGCCACCAAGTTTGCCATCCACATGGTAATAGGAGAATAAAAGGTGATGATCAAAAGATCGACAATTAATATGCCTAAAAATGGCAGAATGCGTTTGCTGATGGCAGCAATACTGTCATTGGAGATGGAACATGAAACAATCAGACAGATGCCCATGGGAGGGGTCAGCATCCCGATGGCCAGGTTGGTCACCACAATCACACCGAGTTGAATCATGTCGATCCCCAGAGACGGGACCATGGCAGTGATCATGGGAACCAGCAGGATGAGTGCGGCAGTGGTTTCAACAAAGGTTCCGGCAATCAGCAGAACCATATTGATCAGCAGAAGTAAGATTATGGGATTGTCAGACAGCCCCAGAAGGGTTCCGGCCAGTTGCGCCGGAATGTCTTCAATGGCTGCAATCCAGCTGAAAACTGATGCAGTGGCTATAATAAACATGACAATGGAAGAGGTGACAGCACCACTGAGGAACAGGTGAAACAGATCTTTTACTTTAATTTTTTTGTAAATAAACATGCCGACCACAAGGGCATACACAACGGCAATGGCTGCGGATTCCGTAGCCGTGAAAATACCAAACAGGATTCCTCCCAGAATAATTATCGGAGCCCCCATTGCCAGAAGAGATCGTTTAAATGTCCGCCAGGTTTCTTCCATTGAAAACGGGGTGGTTGCAGCGTAGCCTTTTTTCCAGGAAACAACCGTGGCAACGGTAATTAAAGAGAGACCTACCAGAATGCCAGGCAGAATACCTGCGGCAAATAATTGGCCAATGGAGGCACCGGTCAGAAAACCAAAGATAATCATGGGAATGGAAGGCGGGATGATTACTCCGATGGAGCCCCCTGAGGCCTGAACTGCTGCCGCAAAATCAGACTCATAACCGGACTTTTTCATGGCGGGGATCATAATAGCACCCACAGCAGCGGCATCAGCAGCCGCAGAGCCTGAAATACCGGCAAAAAACATGGCAGAGACAATGGTCACAGCTGCAAGCCCGCCGGGAAGCCATCCCACAAGGGCGTTGGCAAAATCAATAATTCTGCGGCTGATACCGCCGGCCTCCATGATGGTCCCGGTAAACATGAACAGTGGAACCGCCATGAGATGAAAAGAGTCAGTTCCGCCAAACATGCGTTGTACCACCATCATCAGGCTGAAATCACCTTGTATCAGAATGGCTGTAACAGAGGCAACACCAATGGCAATGGCAATGGGGGTGTTGATGGCAAAAAGAAAAAGAAGTGACAGAATCAGGACTTCAGTGGTCATGGGAATCTGCCTTTAGTTCAGCAAAAAGAAAGGCCAGGGCATGGACTGTCAGAATGATGCCACTGATGGGAATAATACTCATGATAATCCATTTGGGTATCTGGAGTGCCGGGGAGATCTGCAGACGTACGAACCAGGCAAACTGATACCCGTAGATGACCATGACAATAAACAGGGCCATGGACGCCAGATGGGTAAAGATGGAGGATATTTTTCTCAGGAATGGCGGCAATCTTAGATAAAGAAAATCAATTCCCGGATTGACCTTTCGATAATATGCAGTGGACGCTCCCAGGAAAGTCAGCCACACCAGGAGAAACCGGGCAAGTTCTTCTGACCAGAACAAAGACTGGTTCAGGACATACCGGCAAAATACCTGGACAGCAACAATCAGAGCCATGGTGAACCCCATACCAAACAGCAGGTATTCTATCCACTGGTTGATAAGAAAACTTGTTTTTCTAATCATAACGTCTTCCGTATAAGGGGTTAAGGCTGGCAGCGGTGTAAACAATTGTCAGCCTTAAAGAATAAATCAGGTTTATTTAACAGCTTCCATAATTTTCAAGAGCAGATCTTTAACTTTCGGGTCCTGGTAAAGATCCATATCTTTCAGATCAGCAACTTTAGCCCGGAATGCGGCAACATCTGGATTCTCAACAATCTGCATGCCTTTTTCCTTTAACAGTTTAAGGCGGTCTGCATCTTTTGATCGATTGTCTGCTCTCTGGAATACGGCTGCTTCAACCATGGCTTTCTGGATCATGTTCTGATCTTTTTTATTAAGGGTTTTCCACCATTTGAGTGATGCAACATCAATATGATATGAATAGACATGACGGGTAAGGGACATATATTTTTGGATTTCATAAAATTTATATACTTCCATGACCCATAACGGGTTTTCCTGTCCGTCAATGACCTTTTGTTCCAGTTCCGTATAAATCGGCCAGGGCATGGGGGTTGGATTGGCGCCCAGTGCCGTCCAGATGGCTTTGTGAATGGCAGAAGCCATGACCCTTATTTTGAGTCCCTTGATGTCATCAGGGGTTTTGACAGGACGTTTGTCATTGGTAAGATTTCTAAACCCGTTTTCAGAAAAACTTAAGCCCTTAAAACCGGAGCTTTCAAGACTTTTGAGCACTTGCGCGCCCAGGGGGCCATCCAGAATTTTATCTGCCTGGGCATTGTCCTTGAAGAGAAAAGGATAGTTGATAACCCGGCTAATGGGATCAAAGGTGTCAAAGGGACCGCCTGTGATAACACCCATCTGGATAGTGTTCATCTGAATTTGCTGAAGAATTTCAGTCTCGTTGCCAAGAGAGGCTGAATGATAAATTTTAACCTCAAATTTTTTGTTTGATCGCTGTTCAAGCAGTTCTTTGAATTTTTCAGCAGCGATATTCTGGGCGCTGCCGGGCTTGGTTGCAACTCCCAGCTTGATTTTTGTGACAGCCAGGGCATTGCTGGAAAATAATAGGACAGTAACAACCAGCATAAAAGTAAATAGTTTTTTCATGATAAATCCTCCTTAAACTAGTGTGGTTATAACTTTATTTTGGGAAAATAGCTCCTTTGTCCGCACTGGAAACAATTTTTGCATATCTGGCCAGATAACCAGTATTGATCTTAGGAATAAATTCAGGTAATGCGTCAGTTCTTTCCTGGATTTTCTGGTCAGATAATTTGAGATTTATTTTTTTTGCGTGAATGTCAATCTCAATTATATCGCCGTCTTTGACAATGGCAAGGGGGCCTTTTGCAGCCGCTTCAGGTGAAATATGCCCAATGGCTGCCCCCCGTGTAGCCCCGGAAAACCGTCCGTCAGTAATCAGGGCAATTTTTTCGTCCATGCCAGTTCCGACGACGGCGGATGTGGCAGATAACATTTCTCTCATCCCCGGACCGCCTTTGGGGCCTTCATACCGTATGACCACAACCGTCCCCTCTGCTATTCTTCTTTCCATGATGGCTTTGACAGCGTCTTCTTCGTTATTAAAAACCTTTGCTGGCCCTTCATGTTTCATCATGTTTTCAGCTACAGCCGCCTGTTTGACAATGGCACCATCCGGTGCCAGATTTCCTGTCAGAACAGCCAGCCCTCCAGTTTCATGGACAGGGGTGTCAAGGGGGCGGATAACCGACGTATTTTTTATTTTTGCGCCAATGTCTTTCAACATCTCTTTCATGGTGGTGCCATATACGGTCATCTGTTCCCCATTGATACGGTTTCCACGGATGAGTTCGGACAGGATTGCGGGAACACCACCGGCATGATAGAGGTCTTCAATATGGTGAGGCCCGGCAGGTGCAAGGGAGGTCAGGTGAGGGATTTTTTCGGTGAATGCATTAAAATCTTTTAATGTAATATCTACATCAGCATAATAGGCAATGGCCGGAAGATGCAGCGTCGTATTGGTTGATCCGCCTAATGCCATATCCAGCGCAATGGCATTGTAAAAGGCTTGTTTTGTCATGATATCTCTGGGCTTTATTTTTTTTGCAACCAGTTCAATAGCTTTGAATCCCGTTTGTTTCGCAAGGTGTGTCCGTCTTGAATAAACAGCAGGAATACTCCCGTTAAACGGCAGAGACATGCCAAGGGCTTCACTGAGATTGCTCATGGTATTGGCCGTAAACATGCCGGAACAAGACCCTGCACCCGGACATGCGTTACATTCATATTCCAATAGCTCGCTGGCGGTGATTTTTCCTGCGGCATGACTTCCCACGGCCTCAAACACCTTGTCAAGACCTGTATCATTCCCACGGACCCTGCCGGCAATCATGGGACCGCCGGAAAGAAAGATGGACGGAATGTTCAATCTTGCTGCACCAATGAGCATACCGGGAATAATCTTGTCACAGGATGCCAGAAGGACCAGCCCATCAAACGGATGCGCCATACCCATAATTTCCAGGGAATCGGCAATGTGTTCCCGGCTGCACAGCGAGTATTTCATGCCCTCATGGTTCATGGCAATCCCGTCACAAACACCGATGGTATTGAATACCATGGGCGTTCCGCCAGCTGCATAAATCCCTGCTTTCACCGCATCGACCAGTTTGTCCAGATGCATGTGCCCCGGGATAATTTCATTAAAGGAATTGGCAATACCGATGATCGGTCTTTCAAGTTCCCAGTCATCGAATCCGTCCGCTCTCAGCAATGACCGGTGAGGAGCTCGTTCCGGTCCGGCAGTCATAAGATCGCTTCTTTTCTTTATTTGTTCATTCATTTCTTTCCTCCATCTACAATAATAACAAGGCATTCACTTTTGGTTTCTCCGGCATTTTGCCCGCGATGGGGCGTTGATGGATCAAAATGAATTGAATCCCCTGTTTCAAGCCGGATTATTCTTTTTCCATATATAAAGTCAATTTTTCCTTTTAGCACCACTAAAAATTCTTCGCCTGGATGATCATAAAGTTTTGTCGGGTGTTGTTCAGTTACAGGGTATTTTACGATAAAAGGTTCTATCAAATTATCAGATCGCAGGCTTGATAGTGAATAATAATTCAATTCTGCGGTAGCCCCTCGTCTGTTTATCTGTTTGCGATCGCTTTTTAATGTCACGGCATACCCGTCTTCACCCATTGCCTTTTCTGTATCAAAGAATATGCCAATGGGAACCTCCAGGCCATGTGATATTTTAGAGAGTGTAGCGATAGGCGGAGAAACCTGACAGTTTTCAATTCTGGACAAAAGACCTTTTGAAAGATCAGCGAGTTTGCCCAATTGTTCCAGAGTATAGCCTTTGTTTTTTCTAATTTTTCTAATTTTATCAGCAATTTGTTTTTCCAGCATGTTTATTTCCTTTAAACTTGTTTCACTATATGCAACTTTTAAAACTTCTGTCAAGGGGTTTTGTGAACCGCTGCAAAATAGTGGCAGTTTTGGCATGTGAAGTTGAAATAGTGAATTGTTTCAGACATATTAATGGTTAAATTATGAATTGGTTTGTGTTATAAGGTCAAAGTTAATGGAGACAGGGGAAGGAAGAAGGTTTCTCAAGTTTGTAAAACAAAGGGCTTATGGAAATAATGAAAAATGAAAATTAATATTGCGATCAATGGATATGGCAGAATCGGGCGGTGTATTACAAGAGCCCTGTACGAGTCTGAAAAGTTTTATGACAAAATTAATCTGGTTGCCATCAATGAGACAGCAGATGCAAAAATCATTTACCATTTGACCAAATATGATTCAACCCATGGTAGATTTCTTTTAAATGTTGAACATGAAAAAGACTTCCTTGTTATTGGAAATGACAGAATAAGAGTGTTCCAAAAGCAGAATATTGTGGATTTGCCGTGGAAAGACCTGAAGATTGATGCTGTCCTTGATTGCACGGGATTTTATAATGATAGAGAGTCTGCTAAGCTGCATCTGCTTTCAGGGGCCCGAAAGGTTATTTTTTCACAGCCTGCAGCAGATAAAATGGATGCCACCATTGTTTATGGCGTTAATCATAAAATTTTAAAAAAAAAGCATACCATCATCTCAAATGCTTCCTGTACAACCAATTGCGTTATCCCTGTTCTTCATGTGCTTGATCAAACTTTTGGAATTGAAAGCGGAACCATTACCACTATTCATTCTGCCATGCATGATCAACCCGTGATTGATGCCTACAATTCTGACCTGAGGAAGACACGATCAGCGTTATTATCCATCATCCCGGTGAGTACAGCCCTGGAAAAGGGAATCTCAAAAATACTGCCGTCCATGGAAGGAAAATTTGAAACACTGGCCATCAGGGTTCCTACCACCAATGTATCCATTATGGATATTGCGCTTATGGTAAAATCCGATACAGATATCCAAGCAGTCAACCAGGCTTTAATCCATGCATCTGAAAATGGATTGAAAGATATTCTGGGTGTCACTGATGAGCATCTAGTTTCCTGTGATTTCAACCATGATTCTCGATCTTCAATTATTGATCTTCACCAGACCCGGGTCAGCAGAAAGCGGCTGGTCAAAATCCAGGCCTGGTTTGATAATGAATGGGGATATTCTCATCGGATGCTGGATACCACTATCGCTGCTTTTGAAGCAAAATAGATATTGTTTATGCGCCCAGTTTAATCAGTTTTTTTGTGACCTCTTTTAATGCTTCAGGTATCTGGGTGATATCATCAAAGGGGCGTGTTCCATCCCTGTCCGCACCGGAAATTTCATCCATTTCCGGAATAAATCCCAAAATTTCATAATCCGGCATGCTGTCTTGAATCAGTTTTTCATCTTCTTTATTCCTGACCCTGTTTGCTAGTACCACAACATTTTTTATCCCGATATCCCGGCCCAGTTTTCTTATTTTATCTGCGGCCACCCGGCTTCTTTTCCCTGGGTTTACCACCACGATAAGCGCATCCACAGATCCTGAGGTGGCGCGTCCCAAGTGTTCTACGCCAGCTTCCATATCCATGACCACTACTTCATTGCGGGCGAGTACAAGGTGGTTCATCAAGGCCTTTAAAATGGTTGCTTCAGGACAGATACATCCTGAGCCACCCTGTTGAACCGTTCCCATGACCAGCAGCTTTACGCCATCCTTTTCAAGAGAAAAGCGATCCGGAATATCATCTACTTTGGGATTTAAGGTAAAAAATCCCCCCATGGTTCCAGGCGTAGCCCCGGTTCTTTCTGCAATCAAATCAGAAAGCTCTGAAACCGGGGTGATGGGGGTTGATTCATCAATGCCGAGGCCTGCCGCAAGATTGGCAACTGGGTCAGCATCTATGGCAATAACTTTCGTTTCTTTATTTAATGCGGCAATTGATCGGGCGATTAAAGAGGTGATAGTGGTTTTCCCTACACCGCCTTTGCCGCCGATTGCAAGTTTTAAACTCAAAATAAGCCTCCCATGATTTTTTCTAATATACTTCCCTTGTCATCCAGTAAAAAAACGTCATAATTATTTTTTTTAGCCTGATCCATCAGGTCCTCTTTTATAATAGCCTGAACCTCATATTTATTATTCATAATATCCTTGGGCATTATAAGAAAACATTGCTGTGCAATTTCTTTGGTTTTAAAGGCCGGAATAAAAGTGGTGTTTGTCTCTTTGTCCGTATAGCCCACAAATTGTTCACTGGATATTCCTGAGTTTTGAATAATGATATAATACCAAGTATCTTTTGTTTGATCATTCAATGTTTAAACTCCTCCCAAAAGGTTAGCTTCAGTCAAATATAAGACAGTTTTTTACAAAATAAAGGTAAAATCGGCAATACAAATAAAAAAAGCCCCGGCCTTATTTAAAAGGACAGGGGCTTTTTGCGTTTAACAGGTAAGTCGTCTAAATTTCAAGCCATGAATCAGAATAGAGAGTTTCACCCATAATGACTTTATACGTTTTTGCATAATCCTGCATTTCTTTGTCAAGGCCTGCAATATCAGGCTCATTTCCGTCCATCATACCATAAATCAGATCAACAATATCTTGGCGTTTGCCTTTGGCAATCTCCGTCAATTTGGTATCAAGGGGATCGGAAATAACGGCTTTCATGCCATGTTTTTCCAGCATAACCATATAAGTACGGTTCAGAATACCCCGCAAATGTTCCGGAGGTCCATTGGAAATATTGGAAAGACCACAGGTCGAGTTTGCACCGGGTGCCATGTCTTCTAACATCATCTGAAAATTCATCAGACTTATGCTCTGCTGCTGCTGGATATTGACCGGGGTAACAATTCCATCCACCCATATTCTCTCATTGGCAATGCCTGCTTCATTGGCAAAATAAATGAGCTCTACTGCTAAAGCCGCTCTTTCATTTTCATCTCTTGGAAGACCTTCAGGGCCCCACATGAGTGCAACAAAGTCAGCATCATATTGTGCTGCCATGGGTACCATTTTTTCATATCTTTCAGGCCGTGCCATAATAGAATTGATAATATGGGGGTGATCAGCAGGTTTACACACTTTAAGTCCTGCCTCAATGGCATCGATATTAGAGGAGTCCAGAAGCAGGGGCATTCCCGGAACAGCTTCTTGAACAACATTAACAACCCAGGGCATTAATTCCGTTCCAAACTTTTTTGCCGGACCCAGGTTGATATCAATGTAATCCATCCCCAGTTCTTTTTGTTTTACCACTTCTTTTTGAATGGGTTCAGGATTACGTTTGGCTGGATCTGCTTCTCTGAATTCTTTTCCTATGATAGTGGAAATGACATTCAGACTTTCACCAAATAGTATCATGGTTTCTTCCTTTTAAATTAAATGTGTTAAATTTTTAAGTCGGGGCATTGAAGTTGCCCCGGCTTTTTAAATATTTATTGGGTTTTCAGGAAAGCAGGCAGGTGGGCCGCTTCCCTTGGTCCGACAGTGATGGTCCATCCGGGAAGTTCTTCTTCAACGTCACCTGCAATAGCAGCTGCATAACCTGGAATAATGAGATTATTATGTTTTACCTTATCCATAATCCCGCTTTTTTTAACAAACAGTCCCACGTCATCGCCGCCAAATTTACCGGCAGCCCAGGCAGTCAGAACTGAAAGACCTTCAGAATCTTTGACCAATAACCATGCAGGTACTTTACTGGCTTCTATTTCACCGGAAACAATAAAGTAGGTCAATGCAAAGTTGGTGGTCACAAGTACGGGAGAATTTTCATCCGGGTTACCAATTTCAAAAATACCTTCAGTCACTGTCATGGGTCTTTGAGGATCAGTATAAATATTGAGTCTTTCCAATAGAAGCGGAAAGAGAGATTCCGTCGCAAAATCAGACATGACAACAATGCCGCCATATTTGGCCACAAACATACTGGCAATAAGGGTTTCCATATCAAGATTGGAAGCCATCTCACACGGGAATGTAATGGTTGGGAACCCCAAGGCTTTGTTGGAAGCTTTAAGGGCAGCACGTCTGATCGCAACCTGATCTTCAAGGGCCTGTTTGATTTCTCTTGAGCCCGGATCAAGAACAAGATCTTTGAGTCCCATTCCTGTCAGTTTTTCTGTCAACGCCTGAAGCGCATCAACAGAATCAGCTTTAACGGCCAGCGGCAGATCATTGTCTTTTGCCAGAGCACCCATATCATCTATATTGTCAGCCGTCGCAGCATATAGCAGCGGACGTTTGAAACCAGCGGCTTCAATACCCGCTTTCATGACGTTGAGGTCCTGGGTCATCAGTACCAGGTTGAATTCAGATTCTTTGGCTATTTTGCCTGCAACGGCAGCAAATGCATCCGCGCCGTTACCGGCATCTTTGACGACCAGAAGTTCAGGCCTTAAATTTAAGCCTACCCGTTCATACTGAAATGCGTTATAGACGATAAGGGCTTTGTCAAGTTCTGCAGTGTCTATGTCCGAGGCAATGGTTGCCGCCAGGACAGTTTTGTTAAAAAATGTTTTTTCATGTCTGTAAAGAACTGTTTCTCCACCTGTTGTGGTTTGACGCACACCTTTACCTAGTTTAACAGGACGGATGGGCGGTGCTGATGCTTCAGCCAATTGTTCTTTCGCTTCGTCGGAAACATAGGGGCACGCGTCCAGTTCCGCCTTTCCTGATGCAAGATTCATTGCAAAGGCAAGGCAGGTTGGAACCCCGCACTCCTTACAATTTGTCTTGGGCAGGAGTTTGAATATCTGTATACCGGTTAATGCCATTTTTTTCTCCTTAAGTTTTAAAAACTTTATGGTAAAGGTCCGGCAGTATAAATTCTGGTGTGATACCTGTCGGACCTTTTGTTTTACTGATGATTAAACAAGTGATTCCATGTCCAGTGCGGGATGACCTTTTTCCTTGAGGAAGGGCATGATTTCTTCCTCTGTCAGACCCACGGTTTCATCGGCTATCATGTCATAGAGTCCTGGAACACCCATATCTTCTCCACGTTTTGTGATACGATCTTTGAGTTCTTCTTTAAGCATCTTGGGCATCCAGACCATTCTTAACAGTCCACCATCACCTAAGATAAATTTACCCTGGGTGATATTGTGTTTTGAATGGCCCACAAACCCGGGAGAAGAAGCGCCACCGCCCATAACACCGGCAAGTGTGGTAAACTTCATACCACAGGGTGTTTCGCCTGTGTAATCACGGCCAACGGTCATGACACCATTACAGCCCGGCAGCATGGCAGCAATACATTCGCAGCAGCCGCAGGTTGTCATGGGATCAACTACCATGGAGTAGAGGTTATATTTTTCAACGGCACCCCTGGAGGCCTTTTTTACAAATTCATTGACACCTTTCCACTGGCCCAGGGTTTCATCAAGACATTCGCCTTTTTCAATGGGCTGATTCGGTCCGGTGGGGCTGATTTCAAAGGCAGCCTTGCAGTCCATCCAGTTGTAGGCACCGCAGAGACCTGTTCTTTCCGGGCTGACCGTGCAGACATGGCTGGGAGCAAAAGACTGGCAGAGCGTGCAGGAATAGTATGTTTCAACATCGCTGTCTACCATGTTATCAACACGGGCGTCACGAGTCGCATAGTTGTCTCTTGCAAGTTTGGTCATCTTGTCAACAGCTGCTTTTTTGGTATAAAGGGTAATCTGAACCTTATCAAGAATTTTACCAAAATCCTGGTGAAATTTGGCATGGAGAACCACGCCGATATCCTTCAGGGTAAAGCCTTTATCAATGGCGGCTTTACTGATTCTGACCCAGGAGATATCCCTTTGGCCGATATGCATGACCCCCTGAATATAATTGGTCAGATGATGGATCTGTCTTTCTATGATGGGCTCAAAGTCCTCCTGAAATTCACGGCCGGCTATCTGTACAAAGATACCAAGCGGGAAGGTTTCTCCCTCTTTGATGCTGTCAACATCCGGACCGTCAAGGATGACCTTTCCATCTTCAATCGCACCAATGTCAGCCATTTTTACAAGCTCGGTGCATTGGGTTTTACCCCCGCCGCACTGGGCATATAAATCAGCACCCCTTACTCGCTCGCCCTCATAAGCAGGGCCGAATGCACAGGGGATCTCAATATCGGAAACGAGGGTCTTAAGCCCACGGACTTCAACCGATTTTGCACAGATGTCTTCATGGGCAACCGGAGCAACTACATGCTCGTATGTACAGATACCTGTGGGCAGGATCTGAGTAATGTCTGTATCAGCTATGGTGGGGAAACCCCAGTTGACACAACCGGCAGCAGCCACACCCCATTCGGTTCCAACGTCGCCCAGCGCATTGACAAATGCAAACACCCTTTCTTTGTTGTACATGAGAATTTTCTTGTAATCACCGGGTTGAACACCACCAAAGGCCATGGCGACCCTGTTGGCAAATCCCAGTGCAAATACGGCTGATGAAATATCCGGGCCGAAACAGGCGATTCGGGTACTCCAGCCAATCTGTACGCCGGCTTCAATCAACTGTTCAATAACGGTTGTTCCGTTGTGGTTTGCCGCACAGAACATGTAAAGACCTCTTTGCTGATAATCTTCAATGATCATTTTAGCGGTTTCTGCATCAGGCGCAGAACCGACTATTGCTGCAAAACCAGGAGCGGTTCCATCAACAAATTCCACCCCTCTTTTCCTGAAGATGGTATCATCTGCAGCACCGGTCCAGATTTTTCCGTTTTCAATATCCGGATCTTCAGCATGGAGATAAAAATCAGGTTCATTCAGATACCTGAGTGCTTCTATGATCTCATAGGAGATAATTCCTGCCATGCCTGCATCCAGAAGAGGCCCAAGAAACGGAAGCCATGTTTTGTTTTTAACGTGCGGGGGAAGAAGTCCCCGGGCAATATCCAGAGGTTCCTGCAAATCTTCAAGGGTTTCAACCTTGATGCCAAAAAGTGAATAGATTACCGGCAGAAAATATCCGGTATTGGGAAATCCGACTTTGGTATCCGCATCATAGGTTGCAAGTGCTTTGTTTAACGCCCCTTCGGCCTGTGAAACTACTTTATAGCCACCCTGAATGGCGGCAAATGCTATTAATCTTGACATTCTCTTCCTCCTTCGTTGAGGATTTTATATTTAATAATACTTTTACAATTCATAATTCTGATGATACCTAAAGCGCCTGGCGCGCCGCAAAATCCATCATAACCCTGTCTCTTGCCTTGTCGATGCCGAGTTCTTTTCGTTTTTTATCAATATGGGCAATCATGAGATGGGCATGCTTGATGGGATCCTGTTCAGTACCCCACATACCGCCGTAAAGATCTTCAAATTCTTTACAGATATAATCACTGAACACCGGCGCACCCGTTATGGGCAGGTTGCTGAAAACCGTATAAACTCCTGATGCGACAAAATAATGACCAATACTTATCGCTTTTTCACTCATCCATTCAGGAGCACTTCCTGCAACAGGCCAGTCACTGATATCATTACCCAGTCCGCCGGCTTTCACCACCTCTGTTGCCGCCATGAGAATCCGGCTGTTATCCACACAGGAACCCAGATGAAGAATAGGCGGAATACCGACTGTTTCACAAACTTCAGAAAGTCCGGCACCAGCGTATACTGCTGCAGCCTCAGGTACAAGCAGACCTTCTGTGGCACATGCTATTGCCGTACATCCGGTTGTAAGAACAAGTACATCATTTTTGATCAGCTCTTTACAAATGGTGATATGATCACGGTTGTGTTTTGTCCTGGCATTGTTACATCCTACAACACCGGCAACACCTCTGACACGACCATTTATTATGTTGTCATTGAGGGTATAGTAAGTGCCGCGGAATGATCCGCCAAGATGATACTCTGTGGATTCAACACCAAAACCGGCTACAACCGGTTCTTTATGCTTTGGTATCATAATTTCTGCAGCACGGTTTTGAAAATTATCAATGGCTATTTTTATGATCCGTTCGGCATCTTCTGCCGCATGATGTTCGTCAAATTCGATGTGGATAGTCGTATCTTGCTCCATTCTGGCAATAGGATGGGTAGTGATTATCTTGGTATGAAAACAATTTGCAACATTGGCAATATTCTGCATGATGCACTGGATATCAACTACCATGGCATCGCATGCGCCGGTTATAATGGCAAGCTCCTGTTGCAGAAAATTACCGCAAATGGGTATGCCATGGCGCTGAAGCATTTCATTGGCTGTACAGCAAATTCCTGAAAGCTGGATTCCGTTAGCACCTTTTGATTTGGCGTAATCAATTATTTCCTGTTTTTGTGAAATAGCAATAATCATTTCAGATAAAATAGGTTCATGGCCATGAATAATGATATTTACATGATCTGCCTTCATGACACCAAGGTTGGCTTCAGACTGGAGGGGATAAGGAGTTCCAAAAAGAATATCCTGAAGATCGGTACCCAGCATGGACCCACCCCATCCATCCGCAATGGCGGCACGGGTGCCCTGTTTCATCAGGTTTTTATAATCCTGATCAACGCCCATATGGGTACGGTGCATGATTTCTACGATTTCTCTGTCGATATTTCTGGGAATTACGCCCATTTTTTTCCAGAGTTCGTAACGGGCTTTGGGTGCTCTTTTCACGGTCAGGAGCTCGCCTTCCGACTTGCCCCACTGGGCCAATGCAATTTCTGCCGTCTCAAGTGCGATCTCGTCCATATCCCTGTCCAGCTCTTCTCCGTCCACCTCAACAGTGGTGGCAACATCAAGATATTTGGCAACTTCAAGAAGCTTGTCAAAATCTTTAATTTGATAATCTTCCGTCTCTTTTCGTGCCACAGACAAAAAGACTTCTGCAACGCCGCGGCCATGATCTGAATGTGCCGCAGCACCGGCTGCTATCATTCTGATAAAGTTTCTTGCTGCAATAGTATTGGCTGTTGCGCCGCAAAGACCTTTCCTCTCATCCTCACCTTCAATCCCGGCTTTGGGAAGAGGGAGACGACAGGGGCCCATGGAACAGTTTTTACAGCAGGTGCCCTGCACACCTATGGCACATTGTTTCATTGTAAGGGCTCTGTCAAAAATTGTTTCAACCCCAAGTTCATGGGATCGGGCTATCATTTCCTGTGATGCTACATCTATGGAAGATGCAATTGGATCAGCTAATTTCGGAGCTTTCACTTTTTTCTTTTCTTCTGCCATTAGAGGTTCCTCCTCATATTATTATGTTACTAAATTTATAATTTAAACTACTGCATTATCTTTTGACCTTCTTAAATTTAGACAGGCTGGATCTCTGGGTCTTGGCTGCTGTCATGGTCACTTTTTTATCTTTTGCAGGCGTAGCCTTTGCCGCTCTTTCTTCCTGCTCTTTTGCTCTCTTCAGCCTTAAGGCTTCTGCTTCGTTTTCACGTTTTGCAGCAGCATCTTTTTCGGCCTGTTTTTCCGCTTCAATTTTGGCTTTTGCATCAGCTTCTGCCTTGGCTTTAGCATCGGCTTCTGCCTTTGCCTTTGCTTCAACCTCAGCTTTTGCTTTGGCGTCGGCATCGGCTTTTGCTTTGGCCTCCGTTTCTGCCTTGGCTTTGGCTTCAGCTTCCGGATCTGCTGTCGGTGCTGCCGGTGCTTCTTCTTTAGGAGCCGGAGCCGCTTTTGTTTCTTCCTTTTTAGGTGCCGAGGCAGCCGCTTTAGGTGCTTCTTTTTTAGCAGGAGCGGCTTTTTTAGCAGGAGCGGCTTTCTTTTTTTCTTCTTCAATGGTCAGGTCAGCCTCAGGAGCGAGAGCTGCGAAATCAATCTCCACATCATCCAGGCGTTTTTCAATGGCAGGTACATCCATGGCAGACCCGCCATCAGAAATAAGATCAATAAATGCCTTTGCAAGTTTAATGGACTCGGGATGACGCATTATCAGTATGCTGGAACCTGAAAGCAGGTAGGATACCGCACCAACAGCTTCCATAAGAATGGCCCGTTTTTCAGGATCACCCAGTTCAGGCGCATCTTCAACGGCCTGTTTTGCTTCTTTGCATTTCCAGACTTCATTTCCAAGATTGTTGATCATTGGGTTCTGGAGTTTATCATCCCCCTGAGTCATGGCAGCTTGTGACAGACGTTCCATAACAGAGTAGGAATACTCAAGCCCATAGCCAAGGCCTCCTGTGGTGGGATCAACAATGACTTTATCCAAAGGCATACCAAGGTTTTCAAGAAGAATATTGACCTGTTTGGCAAGGTTGACATCAATGGGAGAAGAGGAAATAATCGTGTGGCCATATCCCATGGCAGCCGCACCGATACCTTTGTGATTCTTTTCTTCAACAGGGCCGATGATCAGGTTTTCACCTTCACATACCTCACAGATTTTTTTTAAGACTTCTTCATCTTTGGCAGGAACTGCACATCCCCAGATAATCAGAGGGACATTGATGGCTCCCAGGACGTTCTTTACCGTTGCCGCTGCTTCATCCGGGCCTGCATCCTTGTCATTGGGGTCAATACTTTTTAATTGCAGAACAATGGCTTGTGCGCCATAGTCGTCCACGCATTTTTTTGCCCAAGCTGCCGGATCAGACAAAACGTCTTTAAATGGTGCCATGGCTGCTTCTGCCCAGTCTTCAGGTTCCATATCCCAGATTTCCATTGCAATAATGGGTTTGTTGGGCATTTTTCCTTCAAACTGGTAAAACGGGTAACTGGTTTGTCCGCCGACGGTAAGGGCAGTATCACCTTTTCCTATGGTGATGCCTTTGATACTGCCGGCATAAGTTTCTTTGGTTATTTCAAATCCCACTTTTACCTCCTAAGATTAAAGATAGTTATGAATTGGGGGGGGTTAAGATTAAACTGACAGGATGTTATCAGAAAAGGACAAATAGATAATGGAACAGCTAAATCAAACTCAGGTAACACCAACTTGAAATGTCTTCCCATTTAAGTGCCCTTATCATTTCTTAATTTATTGATAACAGGGTATGACTTATAATTTGTATGGTTTTTTGTCAATAGAGGAGTAAATTTAATGATTTTTCCGCTCAATCATCAAACCCCCCAATATAACTGAGATTCCGTGAAGGTTGCCTACAATGTGGTATGTCGCTGAATAGAATTTAATTAATAAATTCAAATCGTATGAACGAAAAAAGTTGATTTTTTTTATTTTATTTAATAGGTAGATGATGCAAATAGAATTTTTGTGACCAAAATGTATATATTTGGCTTCATCAGTATTTTTTTTAACGACTCATTTTTCCGGCATA
>Ga0190327_1000004_pt1 | contig 48975 bp, 40 predicted proteins | sample 48720401_MG_FD_161667 | JGI IMG/M metagenome (GOLD analysis project Ga0190327, IMG submission 161667) | Hydrothermal vent sediment bacterial communities from Southern Trench, Guaymas Basin, Mexico - 4872-04-0-1_MG | ecosystem: Environmental > Aquatic > Marine > Hydrothermal vents > Sediment ... | reverse complement strand
AATATCGAACATGAATCTGATCTTTCGGGTCAGACCCATGACAAAGGGGTGATGATTGTTTCCGGCTATCTGGGTAGAATGTTTGCCCAAAATTATCCCTTAAGCATGAGTATCAGTATTACCTTTGAGCAGAGCTATGACGGCGTGGATGGGGACAGTGCCTCTTCTACAGAATTGTATGCTGTTCTTTCCAGTCTCTCCGGCATTCCTATCCGACAGGAAATTGCCGTGACAGGCTCTGTGAATCAAAAGGGTGAAATTCAGGCCATTGGCGGTGTGAATGAAAAAATAGAAGGGTTCTATGATATCTGTGTTAAAAAAGGATTGACTAAAACTCAGGGCGTCATGATTCCGTTTTCAAATGTAAAAAACCTTGTTTTAAGAAAAGATGTTGTTCAAGCCATCAGGAAAAAACAGTTCCATCTTTACAAGGTCAGAACCATTGAAGAGGGAATTGAAGTTCTCACGGGTATCCCGGCAGGGGCACCTGATTTAAATGCTTGTTATCCGGAAGATACGGTCTTTGGAAAAGTTCAGAGAACGCTGAAGAGATACCATGATCTATCCATGCAATATGCAAAATAAAAAGCAGCCTCTTTGATTGTTTGCTTTTTTAAAAGAGTGCGTTATGTTATGGAAACATGAATTTAATATAGATATTTGGAGTGAATATGAGCAAAGTAATCGCAATGTCCGGAAAAGGCGGGGTTGGTAAAACAACGGTTTCAGCACTTGTAATGCGGTATTTTACAAAACATTTCAATGATCCTCTTCTTGCAATTGATGCGGATCCAAACAGTAACCTGGGTGAAACCCTGGGACTTGAAATTGACAAAACAGTGGGTGACATCCGTGAAAATTTTATGAAAGATCCCCAGGGTGTTCCCTCGGGTATGGATAAAATGTTGTATCTTGAAATGCTGATGAATCAGGTGTTGATTGAGGAAAAGGCTTTTGATCTTCTGGTCATGGGTCGTCAGGAAGGCCAAGGATGTTATTGTATGGTCAATAATATTCTTAACCGGTTTGCCGATGAGCTGGAAGGCAATTATAAATATCTTCTTGTGGACAATGAAGCCGGGATGGAACATTTAAGCAGGAGAACCAGTGGTAAGGTAGATATCCTGCTGATGGTCACCGACTATGCCTTAAGGGGACTTCGAGCTGTTGGAAGAATTAATGAAATGCTGGATAGCCTTAAGATAGATGTAAAACATAAGGGCCTGATCGTTAACCGGGCACCGGAAAACTTAAGCAAAGCCTTTCTGGATGAGGTTGAGAGTATTGGTGTTCCCATATTGTGCACCATACCCGATGACAATAACCTTCTTGAGTTTGATATGGAAAGACGGTCACTTCTTGAACTGGAAGATGATTCTCCAGCAGTTGTTGCCATCGATGGAATGATGGAAAAGGTCAAGGAAATTATTGATTAATTATGGGCTATATATTTGATTTTCAAGATGCCGGATTATATGATGCCTGGTTTGACCCGGCTAAAAATAAGTATTGCCTGGATCTCGAAATCAAATTAATGATGGATTTTTTATCCCCTGAAAAAGGACAGCGGATTCTTGATATTGGCTGCGGTAGCGGTATCAGTCTTGAACCATTACTGGACAAGGGATTAAATCTAACCGGATTGGACCCTTCACCCTATATGCTGGACCTGGCATCAAACCGGCTTGGAAATCAGGTGGATCTTCACCGGGGTGTGGCTGAAGACCTCCCATTTGATGACAATGCATTTGATTGTGCTTTTTTTTTCACAAGCCTTGAATTTACAGATAGACCTGCCAAAGCCATTGAAGAAGCCTGTAGGGTGGCAAAGGATACCGTTGTCCTCTGTATTCTGAACCGATATGCGCCATTAAACATGATTCGCCGATTTAAAAGTTTTTTTGTGCCCAATATTTATGCCCACGCTAATTTTTTCGGTATCTGGGAACTCAAACAGATTTTATTTGCCATTCTGGGGAATGTGCCTGTAAAATGGAGGACTACCTTGCAATTTCCTTTTACCTACGGGAAAATAGCCGCACTTGTTGAAAATAACAAAATTATTCAAAAATCATTTTTCGGAACGCTTATTGGTATGAAAATCAAGCCGGTGCCGAACTTTCGAACCCGGCCTCTGGTGTTGAAGCTAAAGAGGCCAAAGGCTTATCGCCCTACAACAGGACTGGCCACACGGATGAGGTCTTGATGATGGAGACCCTGATCTATGAAAAACTGGATAAAAAAAGAGTAAAATGTCATATCTGCCATCATTTTTGTGTCATCAAAGATGGGAAAAGAGGTATTTGCAGCGTTCGGGAAAATCAAGATGGCAGGCTTTATTCTCTGGTATATCCAAAAGTGATTGCCACTAGCATTGATCCCATAGAAAAAAAGCCCCTTTTCCATTTAAAGCCGGGTTCATCGTCCTATTCCATTGCCACTGTAGGATGTAATTTTAAATGCAGCTTTTGCCAGAATGCGGATATTGCCCAGATGCCGTCGGATTACGATGGATTAATCCAGGGAAGAGACTTTTCCCCTGAAGCCATTGTCAAAGAGACCATAAAATCAGGTTGCGACAGCATTTCCTATACGTATACAGAACCCACCGTTTTTTTTGAACTGGCCCTTGAAACGGCCAGACTTGCTAAGAATCAGGGTCTATTAAATATTTTTGTCACCAATGGGTATATGAGCACCAGAGCGCTTGAAATGATTGCCCCTTATCTTGATGCGGCTAATGTGGATCTGAAAGCCTTTAATGACAAATTTTACCAGACATATTGCAAGGCAAGACTTGAACCGGTTAAAAACACTATTAAAAAAATGAAAAACTTGGGAATTCTGGTGGAAATCACCACTCTTTTGATCCCGGGTTTAAATGATGCTGAGGATGATATTCAGGCGATGGCAGACTATATTGCCAATGATCTGGGTTGCGAAACCCCTTGGCATATTTCAAGATTTCATCCCTGCTATAACATGATGGACAGACCCGCCACCCCTGTTTTGACATTGGAAAAAGCATATAAGGCAGGTAAAGCTGCGGGCCTTAGATATGTCTATATCGGAAATGTAGCAGGCCAGTCGTCGGAAAATACCTATTGTCATTCCTGCAATGCGCTTTTAGTAAGACGTGCGGGGTATCAGATAAAAAATTTTTTATTAAAACAAGGGAAATGTCCTGAATGTAACACCATTGCCTATGGAATATATTAAAAATAAACTACTGATTTACGGGAGAATGATTAAGTTCCCCCATACCATTTTTGCACTTCCCTTTGCCCTGTCTGCCGTAGTGATGGCCTGGGAGAATCATTCATCTTCAACCTGGGATTTTATCTGGATTCTTCTGGCCATGGTGGGGGCAAGGTCTGCTGCCATGGGATTTAACAGAATTGTGGATGCGGATATTGATCTTAAAAATAAACGGACAACCATAAGGGAAATCCCTTCAGGACTGTTGTCAAAAAAGGAATCTTTACTTTTTGTTGCAGTCTCATCCCTGGCATTCATTTTTTCCGCAGCCATGCTATCACGCCTTTGTTTGTGGCTTTCCTTCCCGGTATTATTTTTTTTGTTGTTTTATTCCTATACCAAGCGGTTCACAAAATATTGTCATCTATATCTGGGGTTTGCTATTTGTCTTGCACCTGTGGGAGCATGGGTGGCGATTACCGGAACCCTGTCGTGGAGCATCATTTTCCTCAGCCTTGCCTTGCTGACCTATATTGCCGGATTTGATATTCTCTATTCCTGCCAAGATATTGATTTTGATCAAAAAGAGGGGCTTTTTTCTTTGCCGGCAAAAATCGGTCCGCAAAAAGCCCTGCGCATCTCTTCAATGCTTCATGGGGGTACCTTTATTTTTCTTTTGGCCATGTATGCGAGCTTTGGCATGCATCCGGTTTTTTTAATATTTTTAGGGGGTATAGGTCTTCTTCTGATTGTTGAGCATCAGCTGGTTAAACCCGATAATTTAACACATATTAATATGGCATTTTTCCATATTAATTCAATAATTTCAATCCTCCTTTTTATCGGGGTACTGACACAGGGCTTTCTTAAATGACAACAGAAAAAATCCTCCCATTTATTTTAGACCGGTTTAAGGAAAATGGATTCCAGGCTTATATCGTCGGTGGTGCTGTCCGGGATATGCTGTTGCAAAAAACGCCGAATGATTTTGATATCCTGACCAATGCGTCTATAAAAGAGATACAAACCCTTTTTTCAGATCAAAAAGTTAAAACGGTTGGAAAAACGTTTCCTGTTTGTCTCGTAGATGGTATTGAGATTTCTTCCGGACGGACGGCATTTGATATTTCTGATTTCCCTGAGTCAGATCTGGCAAAAAGAGATTTTACCATCAATGCCATGGCCTGTGATTCCATCACAAAAAAGGTTATTGATCCCTTTAATGGAAGAAAAGACCTTGAAAATGCGATTATCAGATTTACAAGGGACCCTGAAAAAAGAATCCATGAAGATCCTGTCAGAATGATCCGGGCCTGCCGATTTGTAGCCATGATAGACGGAGCTCTTTCCTTGTCCTCCCTTGCGGTTATCCTTGAGAATAAAGATCTGCTGGACCCTGTCGCAAGAGAGAGAATTCATCATGAAATTATGAAAGCACTTGGCCTGAAAAGGCCATCTCTGTTCTTTAAGGCATTAAAAAAAACAGGGCTGCTGGTTAAAATTTTCCCCAGTCTTGATCGGTGCCATGGCCTTGATGGGGGTCCCCATCATGGAGAAACAGTATTTGAACACAATATGCTGGTGGGGGATGCCTTGTCACCTCGTTTTCCTGTTTTAAGACTGGCAGGATTTCTGCACGACGCCGGAAAATTTGATGCCGCAAAAATAAAGAACGGTAAATTAACGTTTGCCGGGCATGAAAACCATACCCGAGCCGTGGTTCATGATCTGACAACATTAAGATTTTCTGTTAAGGATATCACCTATATCACCTCTTTGATTAAAACTCACATGCGGCCTCTGGTTAAGCAGACAACGCCCAAAGCGACCAGAAGGCTGCTGGCAATGCTAGATAAATACGGGCTGGATTACCGGGATTTCATGCGGATGAGGATTGCCGATAAAAAAGGAAATCTGGCGGAAGGTAAGACCCCCTATACGCTTTCTGCCATTCGTGTCCGACTTAAAAAAATATTTGATGAATTGTCCGGGCAGGAATCTCTCCAAATGAATCATCTTGAAATCACCGGGAATGATATTATCCGACTCACAGGGGTTGCCCCCGGTCCTGAAATCGGCAAAATAAAGCTACTGCTGTTTGAAAAAATAGTGGATGACCCTGAACTGAATAATTATAATGAATTAAAGCAACTATGCCTTTCTTTAAAAATAAAAAAATAATTCTCATCTTCGGATGCTTAACCATTTTTTTTCCGGGAGCCTTTGTATTTGGTTTTCCCGGCGTTATGGCATCGGAATGGCAGATTCTTTTTCATATAAATAAGGCACAAATCGGGAGTTCAATGTTTTTTATTCTGGCAGGTACTGGTTTTTCAATGGTTCTGGCCGGAAAGCTACAGGAAAAATTACCCGGCCACTTTATTATTTTTGCAGGCAGCTTTGTCTGCGGCCTTGCCATGATCTTTGTCGGACAGGCAACCACCATTGAACACATATATATCTGGGCTTTTATTGAGGGCTTTTTCTGCGGATTTGTTTATATCCCCTGTCTCACTATTTTCCAAAGACTGTTTCCTGAAAACAAGGGGCTGATTACCGGAATCCTTAATTTAACCTTCGGGGGTTCTTCCGCTGTTATGTCTCCCATATTCACCTATTTTCTGATATCAAAAGGCTATGTGTTTACATCCAATTTTGCAGCAGTCATCTCTATTCTCCTGGGAACATCGTTTGCCTTGTTCATAAAAATCCCCGGCCATAAAAAAGATCAGAAAAAACAACCATTATCAACACTGTCATTGAAAAAAACCATAAGGATGTCATCTTTCTGGTTTCTCTGGTGGGTCTGGGCGTTATCCGGAGCTGCCGGAATTTCCTTGATCGTTCTTGCATCCTCTTTTGGGGCATCTTTAGGATATGGAATTACACAATATGTTTATATATTGACCGGCTTTAATGTGTTAAACGGGATTGGCCGACTGGTTTGCGGCAGACTGGCAGATATATATCCCAAACAAAAGATATTGATGGCCATATTTCTCATGGCATCAACTGCTTATTTTTTAATGTCCCTGTCTACTCATCTTTATATCATCAGCTTTTTGGCCTGTTTTATCGGGCTTGCTTTTGGCGGTCTTTTTACTGTTTCAGCCCCATTGGTGACCGAAGTTTTCGGGCTTGAAAATTTTGGGAAGGTTTTCGGTCTGGTATTTACGGCATATGGATTTTTTGCCGGATTTTTAGGGCCCTGGGCTTCAGGTATTGTCCTTGACATAACCGGTTCAAATTTCCAGCTTGTATTTACTATATTTGCTGTGTTTTATCTTATTTCATCTGTATTAATTTTTGGCGTAAAGAAAAAAAATATTGCGGATAGCAGACTATGCAGGGTGCAAACTTAAAAGTTTTGTGATAAAAATGATTAAAAACTAATTGAAGGATATGGGCAATGAGTTATGTTGTATTGATAAATATTACCGGCAGAGACCGAAAAGGGCTTGATGCAAAGTTTACAGGAATTCTGGCAGAATATGATGTCAATATCCTGGATATCGGCCAGGCCGTAATCCATGAGCATATTTCCCTTGGAATCCTGGCTGAAATTCCTAAAACAAAAGATTTTTCTCCAATTTTCAAAGATATGTTATTCGAGGGCCACAACATGGGACTTAAGATAGACATCAAACCGATTGAGTCTGAAAATTATGAAAAATGGGTCCATGCACAGGGAAAAGAAAGAAGAATCATCACCCTTCTTGGCAGAACGCTGACCGCCCAGCAGATTTCTGCGGTAGCATCCATCATAGCAGATAATTATTTAAACATTGACAGCATCACACGTCTTACCGGGAGGATTTCTCTCAAGAAACAACGGGATAATCCAAGGGCGTGCGTACAGCTTTCCGTCAGCGGGACCCCTTTAAATCTTCTTGATATGCGAAGAAGATTCATGGAAATTTCCCAAAAAGCCGGGATTGATATCTCTTTTCACGTGGACAATATTTACAGGAAAAACAGGAAACTCGTTATTTTTGATATGGATTCAACATTGATTCAGGCGGAAGTCATTGTTGAACTGGCAAAACTGGCTGATGTCGGGGAGCAGGTGAACAAAATCACTGAATCTGCCATGCGGGGAGAAATCGATTTTAAAGAAAGTTTCAGAAAAAGAGTGGCCCTTTTAAAAGGAATAAAACAAGATCAGTTGATAAAGATCTCAAAAGACCTGCCATTGACCGATGGTGCGGATCTGGTTACCAAAACCCTGAAGGGTCTTGGATATAAACTGGGTATCCTGTCCGGGGGATTTACCTTTGTGGGAAAATATTTAAAGGAACAACTTGGGTTTGATTATATGTATGCCAATGAACTGGACATTGAAAATGGCGTGGTGACCGGAAAGGTTGTCGGTGATATTGTGGATGGTGAAAAAAAAGCAATATTACTCAGACAGATTGCTCAAAAGGAAAATCTTGCCCTTGAACAGACCATTGCTGTCGGCGACGGTGCCAATGATCTTCCCATGATCAGTATTGCAGGCCTGGGCGTTGCCTTTAACGCCAAACCGGTTGTCCGGCAAAATGCATCCAATGCTATTTCAAGTGTTGGTCTTGATGGACTTTTATACCTGATCGGACTTCATGAAAGAGAAATCAAACAGGAAGTCAGGCAGACAACAGAGTATTCCTTTGGATAGCCTGAAGGCCACACGTAAGCTGAAGGTCACAGGTAAAATGCAACAGCTTGCCCGTGATGTAAGACAGCTGGAAGATCAACTTGCGGTGTGTACCCGTTGCGGGATGTGCCAGGCCAATTGTCCTTTGTTTGCCCAGACTCGGAAAGAAGCAGATGTGTCAAGGGGCAAGCTTGTTCTGATCAATGGATTGATCGATCAGATGTTTGATGATGCCAAAGGGGTAAATGAACGGCTGCAAAGATGTTTGCTTTGCGGATCCTGCGCCCATGGCTGCCCCAGCAATGTGAATACGGTTGAGATATTTTTAAAGGCAAGGGTCATTATTGCGCAATATCTTGGATTGTCGTTTTCCAAAAAGATATTATTTAAGAAAATTCTATCCAATCCTGAGACATTCAATCATCTTATGGGGATGGTCACGCCATTTCAAAAAATCTTTTTCAAAAAACAAGACAACCCTCAGGAGACGTCATGTGCCAGGATTGCTTCCCCGCTATTGCGTCATCGAAATATTGTTCCGCTCAAAGAAACCGCTTTTAATACAACACTTGAGGGTCAAAATTTAAGGATACAGGGAAAGAGCGTAAAAGTGGCTTTTTTTGTCGGCTGTTTGATAGATAAAGCGTTTCCAAACATCGCCCACAGCGTGGTTAATGTATTAAAATATTTTGATGCCGATGTTTTTATTCCTTTTAATCAGGGATGTTGTGGTATCCCGGCAATATCATCAGGAGATAGTGAAACCTTTGAACGTCTTGTAAAAATAAACGTAGATCTTTTTTCAAGGGAAAAATTTGATTATCTTGTGACGGCCTGTGCCACCTGTTCATCCACCATTATAAATTTATGGCCTGCTTTGTTAAAACATCTGGATAAAGATTTATTACAGCAGATTGAAATGCTGGCCCAAAAAACGGTGGATATCAGTTGGCTGATGGAAAAACGCTTTGACCTGTCCTCGGCGATTTCAGGTGACGAGAACAACAAAAAAAGTATTACCTATCACGATCCCTGCCATCTTAAAAAATCCCTTGGGATATTTAATGAACCCCGCCAGGTCATCCTTGCTTCCGGTCATGAATTAAAAGAAATGACAGACAGCGACACCTGCTGCGGTATGGGAGGCACCTTTAATCTTCAGCAGTATGATATTTCATCACAAATCGGCCTGAAAAAAGCCGAGAATATTATCCATACCGGATGCTCGACCGTTGCTACGTCCTGCCCCGCCTGCATGATGCAGATTTCTGATATGCTGGCCAAGCGCCAACAGCCGATTTCAGTGAAACACCCGGTGGAAATTTATGCTGAAGCACTTTTTGCTAATAATAAGAGGTTGGATCTTTAATTCCCGCTTCTTTGAATCCTTTTATCCTGTGAAGACAAGAATCACACCTGCCACAGGATTTACCGTTCCTGTTCGGATCATAGCAGGAAATAGTCAACGCGTAATCCACCCCTAATTTATCCCCGGTTTTAATGATGTCTGCTTTGGAAAGATAGATTAAGGGCGTTTCAATTTTTAATACGGTTTCTTTTGTTATCCCGATTTTGGTGGCGAGATTGGCCATTTTTTCAAACGCCTCAATAAAGGCGGGCCTGCAGTCGGGATAACCTGAATAATCCACGGCAGTAACGCCAATATAAATAGACGTGGCCTTTAAAACTTCTGCCCAGGCCATGGCATAGGACAAGAAAATAGTGTTTCTGGCCGGAACATAGGTGATGGGGATTTCATCTTCCTTGATGCCATCAGTTGTGTCATGTTTGGGAACATTGATATCATCGGTCAGGGCAGAACCGCCAAATTGTCTTAAATCAATATCAATGATTTTATGGACCTTTGCCCCAAGTGATTTAGCTACTTTTTTGGCAGATTCAAGTTCTATAAAATGTCTTTGTCCATATCTGAAACTTAAAGCGTAAATGTCTTTGCCTTTTGATTTTGCAATGGCCATTGCAGTGGTGGAATCAATTCCGCCACTGGAAAGTACGATGGCTTTGTCTGTCATATTTTTATTTAAACCCCTCGTTTATCCGGATCCCAAACGATCTTGTGCTGCTGCAACGACAGTCTGGCGGGTAGGTTATCTTCAATCATCCAGGCAGCAACGGCTTTGAGTGGTATTTGTCCGAAAACAGGTGAAAGATGGATTTTTTTCTGTGAGATTTTAAACAATTTATTTCCAATAACAAATTTAGCAAATTCATAATCTTTTCGAGACCCGATGACAAATTTGATCTCATCATATTCAGTTAAAAAATCTATGTTTTCTGATAAAAAACTGTCAGATTCATTGCTGGAAGGACATTTGATATCAATAATTTTTATACAATTTAAAGGTATGTCTTTAATGTTTTTACTGCCGTTTGTTTCAAGGAGGACCTGATAATTTTTTTCTAAAAGCATGGATATCAGGGCGGGTGTATCGTTCTGAAACAGCGGTTCACCACCGGTGACTTCAACCAGGTTGCAATGATAGAGAGCAATTTTTTTTAAGATCTGATCAAAGGTCATGGAGTGACATTCTTCATTTGCATAGCGTGTATCACACCACGAACAACTAAGATTGCATCCCGACAGTCTTATAAAAATGCAAGGCATCCCGGCAAAGGTGGATTCCCCCTGAAGGCTATAAAAAATTTCACAAATATCAAGCTGCAATCACACCTCCTGGTAAGAAGAACCGCATCCGGGGCTTTCAAATACCATTACTTTGCTGACGGTTATATGTTCGGTGTTCAGACGTCGGGAAAGCTCAGTATACAAAAATCTGGAAATGTTTTCAGATGTCGGATTGATGCTGCCAAACTCTGCAACTTCATTGAGAGTGGTATGATCAAATTTGCTTAACACCTCTTTTATAACACCTTTGGCATCCCTGAAATCAACACCGATACCCAACTTGTTAAGTTTTGTACACTGAATATATACCTCTATGATCCAATTATGACCATGCATATTGGAGCAGTTCCCATCATATCCTCTCAATGCGTGGGCTGCAGCGAAATGGTCCTTTACATAAATTTCATAAATACCAAGCATAACATCTCCTTAAAATAAATCGTCTGATTGATTTTATAACTATTATCATAAACTTTGCTCTGAATCAAAAAAAGAAACCCCCTTTTAAAAAAGGGGGCATTGTAATATCTTGGTAGCGACGCAGGGAATCGAACCCCGGACACTGCGGATATGAGCCGCATGCTCTAACCATCTGAGCTACGTCGCCAAAACCCGAAATGAATATCACAGAACTGCTTTAATTGTCAATATTTAATTGTTTTTTTCAAATTTGATGACTTTAACGGTAAAATTCTGTAATTTTTCAGGGAGATCCGAAAATACAACCATAAAAGGAACACTGGCGCCGGGTTTTATATTGACGTTTGAATGATGGTTTCCCTTTTTTAGGGCAAGCAATTTATTAATGTCTGAAATATTTCCTGTTTTGAGCATTTCTTCTGTTATAATATTTCCACAAAAGATATTTTTTATTTTTGCTTCCACCTTGCCTTTAGTGATCAACGTTCCTCGAATTTCAATATGGCTATAAACAATATTTGAAAGGTTTTCCACCCTTCCTGTAATGACAAACAAGGGACCGGCAGTTGAATTGGTGACAAATCTCCCATTCACACTTTTTTGATTGGGGACAGGCTTGACATCTAATTTTTCGGGAACCGATTTTTTGAAATATTGTTCAATAAAAGGAATTTTAATGTCAGATAGATACGGTATTTTATATCCGGTCATGCCACTGGCAATATAGGCGCCTATAACCAAAAAGAAGATCAGCAGCAGCACGAGAACAGGTGTCCCGACAAGGGACTTCTTTTTCCTTTTTCTGGGTTTTGGTGCTGTGTCCATAAGGGTTTCCAGTTCTTCGGCCAGTACTTTTTCTTCTATAATTTCTTTTTCAAAAGACGTCTTTTCCGGTTCGGTTTCCGGTTCCAAAATTTCATCATATTCTGAAAAATCATCTTCCGGCTCGGTTTCTATTTCAAGTAGATCTTCGTCCCTTTCATCATCAGGAATGTCGGGCTCTCCATTTTCAGAACCCGCCTCAATATCGAACTCTAATTCAAATTCATCGTCATCGTCCTTATCGGCTAAAGACTCCTCCTCGAGAGTTTGATAATCCGGGGCCTGCAAAGCGGTTTCATCTTCCATTTTCAAAATGGATTCACTCTCTGTACTATCTAAAGAAGCAGGCTCATCTTCAATGGAGTCAGATTTAATGTCATCAAACTCTTCTTCTTCGAAATCTTCAAATTCAATGCTGTCAAACTCTTCTTCTTCGGAATCTTCTTCTTCGGAGTCTTCAAATTCAATGCCGTCATCACCCTCAAACTCCCAATGGCTTTCTTCCAATTCAATCTCTTGGGATTCGTCATCCTCATCAATTTCCAAGTCAATTTCATCAAATGAAAAATCATCATCCGGAAAGGATTCAAAATTGAGGTCTGATGATTCTTCAGACTCCTTCTCCGGTTCCTGAGGCAATGGAAATGCGGTGAAAATATGTTTACAAATAGAGCAACGGACTTTTGAGCCCTTTTCTTTGACAAGAGAATCATCAAGGTTGAAACTTGTTGAACACTCATTACAGGTAATAATCATTGGATTCTCCTTATTCCTAGAGTTTCAGGTCATAAATGGCCGGAAGATTTCTATATTTTTCATTATAATCTAATCCATAACCAACAATAAACCCTTTATCAAGTGAAAAACATGAATAATCAACATCCATTTTTACCTCACGCCGCTCATGTTTGTCAATTAAAGTGCAAATTTTAATGGATTTGGGATTTAATAATTGTATAAACTCAATTATTTTTAAAAGTGTATTCCCTGTATCTACAATGTCTTCCACCAGCAAAATGTCTCTGCTTTCAAACTCCAGATCCGGCTGTTTGGTAAAAACGATTTGTCCGGTTGAGGATGTTCCCTCATATGAAGAAGCCCCAATAAAATCAATATCATGATCAATGGAAATCTGCCGGGTAAGGTCTGCCATAAAAATAAATGATCCTTTCAATACACCCACTAAAACCAGATCTTTCTCTTTATAATCACTGGAAATTTTTTGTCCCGTTTTTTGAATTTGTTTGGTTATCTCAAGGTCTGATATCAAAGGAATAAATTCAGGCATAATATAATTTATAACCCCGTTTTTTTTAATTGCTGAATCAATTTTTTTTGTTCTTTGGTCAGCTTTTTGGGTAGGGTTATATTAATCACAACAAAAAGGTCTCCGCAACCATTCCCTTTCATTTGGGGAATCCCGTGTTTGGGAATTCGCATTTTTGACTTGTGATTTGTTCCGGCTGGAAGCTTAAAGTTGATGGCAGTATCGTCCGGTGTCTGTACTTCTATCGTATCCCCGAGTAATGCCTGGGTGAGGGTAATCTTTTTTAAAAACAATACATCATTTCCTTCAATGGTATACCCATTTGAAGAGATGGGGTTGGATTTAATATAGAGATTGCCCGCAGGCCCACCGTGGGGGCTCATTTCCCCTTTCCCGGCAAGTCTGATTTTTTTCCCCCGGGTCAATCCTTTGGGGATTTTTACTTCAATCGCCCTGGCAGTGCCGCCCTGGTTGATGGTAATCGTCTTTTTAGTCCCGTTGATAATTTCATGGAGGGTTAAAGGGATTTCATATTCAATATCTTTCCCTTTCATTTGAGGCTGTTGCTGTTGCCCAAACCCCCCGCCTCCCATATTCTGAAAAAACGGGTTTCCGCCCATGCCGGGTCCGCCTCGTTGTCCGCCTCTGCCAAAGCCCGAAGAGAATCCGCCACCCCGTGAGCCGCTAAACCCGAAGTCCTTTAAAATATCACCCAGATCAAAGTTTCTGAAAATATCTTCCTGTGAAAATCGTTGCTGGAAATCGGCTGATCCATAGGTATCATACTGATTTCTTTTTTCAGAATCACTCAAAACAGCATAGGCTTCACTGATTTTTTTAAACTTATCTTCCATTGCCTTATCACCCTTTGTTTTGTCGGGATGATATTTTAAGGCAAGTTTTCGATATGCTTTCTTAATCTGGGAAGCGTCGGCTTTTTTATCAACGCCTAAAATTTTGTAATAATCGTCGGTCATACTTCAGCCCTCGTATAATTTAATTCAATTATTTTAATCATTTATGTTTATATATAGTAAGTTTGAATTTATTCAAGTCAAGTAGTGACTTTTCTATGAAATGCAGAAATTCCAACCATTAATACCGATATGGCAGCGGGTGTCATCCCATCGATCCTGGATGCCTGCCCTATCGATTTAGGAAGGATATGAATCAACTTCTCCTTAAGCTCGTTTGAAAGACCATGGGTTTTAGAATAATCAAACTCTTTTGGTATATTTATGTTTTCAAGATCTTTATATTTTTTTATTTCATTGAGCTGCCGCAGGATATATCCTTCATATTTTATCTGAATTTCAACCTGTTTCTCAGCCCTTCCCAAAACAGGTGCCGGCGGCGGGCAAATTTTTTTCAAAGAGACATAATCAAGTTCCGCTCTCTTTAGAAGCTGTTCAAGTTTCACTCCGGTTGTTATTTGATTTGTACCCTTGGCCCGTAAAAAATCATTCACTATTTTGCCGGGCTTCACTATCGTTTGTTTCAGGCGGTGGATTTCTTTTTGCGTCTGGGCCGCAATTTCTTTACAGAATTCTAAGGTATCATTCTCTACAAGCCCCAGTTTATTCCCAATTTCAGACAACCTTAAGTCGGCATTATCTTCTCTGAGCAACAGTCTGTATTCAGCTCTTGAGGTAAACATCCGGTAAGGTTCATTTGTTCCCCTTGTTACAAGATCATCCACCATCACACCGATATACGCCTGGGAGCGATCAAGAATAAAGGGGGGTCTTTTCTGGACAGTGCAGGCCGCATTAATACCCGCCCATAAGCCTTGAGCACCTGCTTCTTCATACCCTGATGTGCCATTGATCTGCCCGGCTAAAAAAAGACCTTTTATTTTTTTTGTTTCAAGAGCGGCAGATAATTCCAGCGGATTAATATAATCATATTCAATGGCATAGGCCGGTCTCATAATTTTAGCCGCCTCAAGCCCTTTCACAGATCTGACAACTTTATACTGAATTTCCAGCGGCAGACTGTTGCCAAGCCCTGACGCATAAATTTCTTTTGAGTCAATGCCTTCATATTCAAGGATGACATGATGGCTGTCCCTGTCTGGAAATTTAACGATTTTATCTTCAAAAGAAGGGCAGTATCGGGCCGATTTTCCTTTAATATGACCGCCATAAAGCGCTGAATATTTTAGATTTCGTCTAACAATTTCATGAGTTTTGACGTTTGTGCTGCCCATAAAGCTTGGCAGCATAGGGTTGGGAATATGCGTTGTTGAGAAAGAAAACGGCTTGGGGTGGCTTTCTGAATTATGGATATTAAATTTGGAAAAATCAATCGTGTCTGCATGGAGCCTCGGTGGTGTTCCGGTCTTCATCCTTCCGATGTTAAACCCGAGGTCTGCCAGATTTTGTGCAAGACCGATGGATGAAAATTCTCCTGCCCTGCCCGCCTCAATTTTTGATGCCCCGATATGAACCATTCCTTTTAAAAAAGTTCCCGTTGCAATGACGATGGTTTGAGTTGTGTATTCAAAACCGGTATGATCAATAAGGCCTGCCACAGTGTTATTTTTAAGCATGAGTTCCTGAACCATGGCCTGTTTAAGATCAAGGTTTTTTGTTTTTTCAAGGACCGCCTTCATGTTTTTTGAATACAAGACTTTATCATTTTGCGTTCTCGTTGAATGAACCGCAGGGCCTTTTCGTGTATTTAATGTTCGGTATTGAATGGCGGATGAATCTGTGATTTTTGCCATTTGACCGCCCAGGGCATCAATTTCCTTAACCAGCTGTCCTTTTGCCATTCCGCCGATTGAAGGGCTGCACGGCATGGAAGCAATTTTATCCATATCAATGGTTAAAAGGAGCGTATGACACCCCATGCGTGCAGAAGCAAGCGCAGCTTCGCATCCGGCATGACCCGCACCAATAACAATAACATCATATGCTTTAAAATTAAAATTCATAACTTTTTAATATATAATTGCTTAAAGCTTTGGTCAATGACATGATTGAAAATATTATTTCTTTTTAATATTCATGGCAGTTGATTCTGATTATAAAAATACATCTTGCTCTCAAGCGTAACTTATTATATCTGTCTTGATAGTAGAATCCCTGATGAAGGTATTAAACAATATCAAAAAAAATGATTGATAAATATCTCAATATTAACGGAATATAATTAAATGGGAACCACTATGATCAAAAAACAGCACAGACCTATAAGTCGTGAAGTTGCAGAGAAAATATCCGGAGACATCAAGGCGGGAGGTTCCTACCGGGAGATATCCAAAAAATACAAAGTTACAAATTTTGGTATTAAAACTGCCTTTTCGACACATAAAATTAAAATAGATGACATCTATAAGAACAGGACCAGTGTGTCAGATGCCACAATAAAAAAAGCCGTAAAGATGCTTGCATCCGGAGAAACACAGCAACACACCGCCGAAATTATCGGTATCCATGTGATGACGCTGAAAAGAGCCTTCCGGATAAAAGGGATAAAGAAAGATCCTGCCTGGGGGAAAGGCCGATTGTCAAAACAGCAGGACGCCCGTGCCAGGGCACTATTTAAAAACGGAATGAGTTATGGCCGAGTCAGCATAGACCTGGGAGTTTCAAAAATTGCTTTGTACAAACATTTTAAAAAAATTCCCAAGCCCTGCTTTGAAATGTCCAAAAAAGAAAGGGCAGAATTGCAATACATGCTGACCATGGGTGCCGATAGAAAAAATATTGCCAAAAAATTAGAGACAACGGTCTGGTTTGTATTGTTCGCAACCGTGAAACTGGGTCTTGAGAATTATTTTAACAGCTCTGAAAAACGGGGTGTCAGGAACGCCTTGACCCGGGGGATGATTGAAGAGATCATAAATCGAAAATTCAAAGGGGAAACTACTGGAGCCCTTATCAAAGAATTTAAAACAACCAAACCAACATTGTACCGGCTGTTTTATTTAATTGAAGAAGATTGTATCAAGCGCCTGAAAGACCAGGGAACCCGGAGGAAAAAATGAAAGCACTTGTCAAAGCAAAGCCTGAACAAGGATTATGGCTTCAGGATGTTCCCATTCCCGACATCAGTTATAATGAGGTGCTGATAAAAATCAAAAAGACCGCCATCTGCGGGACGGATGTCCATATTTATAACTGGGATAAATGGTCACAACAAACCATTCCCGTTCCCATGCACATTGGTCATGAATTTGTGGGAACAATTGAAAAAATCGGTTCCCATGTGGTCGATTTCAAGCCGGGAGATCTGGTATCCGGTGAGGGCCACCTGGTTTGCGGGCGTTGCAGAAACTGCCTGGCCGGGCGACGCCACCTCTGTATGAACACAAAAGGGGTGGGGGTCAACAGACCGGGTGCCTATGCCGAATATCTTGCCATACCCGTCACCAATGTCTGGTATTGTAATAAAAACATCCCTTTGGATGTGCTGGCCTGTTTTGATCCCCTGGGAAATGCAACACATACGGCGCTCTCCTTTGATGTCCTGGGAGAAGATGTCCTGATTACAGGTGCCGGCCCCATTGGCTGCATGGCCGCTGCTATTGCCAGACATGCTGGCGCCCGGTATGTGGTGGTGACCGATGTAAATCCCTACAGGCTCAATCTTGCCAAAAAAGCAGGCGCTACCTTAACCATTGATGTGACGAAACACAGTATTGAACAGGCCCAAAAAGATCTTGGTATGAAAGAAGGATTTGACGTGGCCATGGAGATGTCAGGCAACCCTTCCGCCTTAACGTCAATCCTTGATAACATGTGTCATGGCGGGAAAATTGCGCTGCTGGGCATCATGCCCGATAAGACAGATATTGACTGGAACAAAGTTGTGTTTAACATGCTGACCATAAAAGGCATCTATGGCAGGGAAATGTATGAGACCTGGTATAAGATGACCAGCATGATTCAAACCGGGCTGGATATATCCCCTTTAATTACCCATAAATTTCATTACACTGAATTTGAAAAAGGATTTGCAGTGATGCGATCCGGGCAATCAGGCAAAGTCATACTTGACTGGGATTAACTTTTTTACGGAGCAACATAAAATGTCCACCAACAAACTTGATATATCCTTAACAAAGGAATTAGAAATATTAAAACAGGAAGGCAGAGGCAAATCCCCTGAAAGAATAATTGAACGCTACATCCCGCCGGAAGGCGACTTCGGCCCACGATACAAACTGGTCGGAAGCGATAATAAATTTATTCGCCTTAATTCCAATTCATATTTATCCCTTTCCAATCACCCTGAACTTATGGTTGCAGCAGACAAAGCAACCCATGAATTCGGTGTTGGCCCAGGTGCAGTAAGATTTATTGATGGCACCTTTATCTATCATGATAAACTTGAAAAAAGAGTGGCCAAATTTACGGATAAACCTGCTGCCAAAATTTTCAATTCCGCCTACACCTCAAACTGCGGACTCGCTCTGACGCTTTCCCATAAAAAAACCCATTGGATCGGGGATCAGCTCAATCATAACAGCATTATCAGGGCCATGAGAATCAGTAATATCCCCAGGGAAAACAAAGGTATTTTCAAGCATAATGATATGGCAGACTTGAAACGCTGTCTTGATAATGTAAGCCCTGACGTCGAGCGTGTTATCGTCATATTTGATGGAATTTTCAGTATGCGGGGAGACTATGCGCCCATCGATAAAATCAATCAGATCTGCAAGGCATACGATTCAACATTCAAGGATGGTGTCATCACTATTGTCGATGATTCACACGGAATTGGTGCCTATGGTGATACCGGCCGGGGAACGTCTGATTTTTGCAATGCCTCGCCGGATATCATTGTCGGAACTTTTGGAAAAGCCTTTGGAGTGAATGGGGGATTTATTGCGGCAAGCAACCCCATTATCGAATCAGTCCGGCAAAAGGCGGACACTTATATTTATACAAACCCTTTAAGCGTTGCCGATTGTGCTGCTGCCATAAAAGCCATTGATATTTGTGACAGTGAGGAGGGCCTTAATCTGTTAAAAAGCTTAAAAGAAAGGACTTCTCAGTTCCGACAGGGGCTTAAGAGACTTGGAAAAGAATCCATAGAAGGCCCCCACCCGGTTGTTCCGTTAATGGTAAGAGATACCCCGAAAACACATGATCTTGTAAAATATTTATTTGACCATGGTGTGCTGGTGGTCGGATTGACCTTTCCAGTCGTACCCAAAGGAGATGAAACGATCAGATTTCAGGTGAATGCCTGCCATACATCTGCGGATATAGAATACGTAATTGAATTATTAAGTAATTTTAAATAAGGATAAATTTTTCACAATTACCTGAAAAAGGCAATGGACATGCAAACCATTCTTGAGAACAAAAAAATTCTTGTGGTTGATGATGAGCCGGATATCCTGGAAACCCTTGAAGAGCTGCTCTACATGTGCTCGGTTGATACAGCCTCAACCTTTGAAGCGGCCATCCATTTTTTAAAGAACAACACCTACGATGTTGCTGTCCTGGATATTATGGGGGTTAAAGGCTATGACCTTTTAACGGTCACCAATAAAATGGATATTCCCGCCCTGATGCTGACGGCCCACGCACTCACTCCGGATAATTTAAAACAATCTATTGAACAAGGCGCAGATGCCTATGTCCCCAAAGATAAGCTTGCGGACATTTCCCTCTATATTGCAGACGTATTGACAGCAAGGGAAGAAGGTAAAAATTCTCATGTCACATGGTTTCCATTGCTTAAGCCGCTGTTTGACAAATTATTTGGTGAGGGGTGGCGGCAAACAGACAGGGAATTCTGGGATGAATTTGATAAGAAACAGGTATCATCAAGGAATGACAGTCAAAAAATGGAATGACTATAACGGAATTTTTACGATAAACTCAGCGCCTTTCCCATTAGCAGAATTTAAAGTCAGTGTTCCTCCCATATCCTTTAACAAAACCATTACCCCGGCAAGCCCCAGACCATGGCTTATAATGGCATTTTCAATGGATGACCCTGTTGTAAAATAGGTTTCAAAAATTTTTTGATGGTCCGCCCGCCGTATGCCCTGCCCGTCATCTTTCACTTTTAAGGCCAGCTGGTTTCCCTCGATACTGCCTGAAATCTTAACAACAGAAGATCGATGCTTAAATGCATTGGTAACAAGATTTCTTAAAATCTGTCTCACCTTGGCCTCGTCAAGATGAACCATGGTTTTCCAGACTTTTGGATCAAAGAATAATCTGGCACCACTGGCCTCAACCGTCTGCTCAAGCTCATCATAGGTTTTGATTTTTCGAATATTCTCTGCCACGCTGGGATCGGAAAGATCAAAAATTTCCATTAAAACAGATGTTACAAGAACTGAAATGGGAAAATCAGAAGTAATCATGACGCCTTCTCTGGATCTTCCAAGCTCCATCACATCATTCACAAGCCGTTGGGTTGTCAATGTGTTTCTTATGATTCTTTTTAGCACTTTTATCTGCTTGTCTGTCAGAGGGCCATAAACATTCTGTCTATTCAGAAGTGATTTTGCTCCGGCATCTATTACCGAGATGGGAACCTTTAGATCATGGATAAGAATTTCTGTCTTAATGGTGGTATCCGACATTTTCCCCTTTAGCCTTTAAAATCCTTGCAATTTCAACCAATGATTTTATATATTGTAAGCAATTGTTACAAATTAACTATATATTAGCAAGACCATTTAACGCCTTTTAATTTATAATATTTTAGTAAATTATAAATTTTGTTATACGAAGATCAAACAATCTTGTAAAGTCTTTTGGAGTTTCTTTATGAAAAACGATATGAATTATATTGCTGCACTTGAAAACAAGATAAAAAAACTGGAAAAACAGAATAAAGAACTCAATAATATTATCTTTAAAGCCCCTATTCCCATGTTTGTTGTCGACAAAAACCACACGATCATTCATTTCAATCAGGCGCTTGAAGAACTGTCCGGGCTGTTTGCTGAGGACATGGTGGGAACAAAGGACCAGTGGAAGGCTTTTTACTCATCAAATCGCCCAGTAATGGCGGACCTTATCGTTGACAAATCTTCAGATGCTCAGATCATTGAGCAGTATGGCATGAAATATAACCGGTCATCCAAAAACAAAGAAAGATTTGCAGCCACTGATTTGTTTCCGGATCTGGGAGAAGAAGGAAAATGGCTTTTTTTTACGGCCTCCGCATATACGGACAGTCGTGGCAATATTGCCGGTGCAGTGGAAACCCTTCAGAATGTCACTGAAGAAAAAATTGCCGAAAAAAAAACCAGTGAACTTTACCGTATCTATCGAAAAATTCTGGAATTTATCCCCTATCCCATTGTTGTTTATGATGATAATGGATTGGTTTCCTACATAAATCCGTCTTTTTCAACAACTTTTGGCTGGTCCATCAAAGAACTCAAGGGCAAACCGGTTCCGTTTGTACCCGAAACGCTTGAAGCGGAAACAAATGACATGTTAGACAAATTCCGAAAAGAAAAATCTATTACCCGTTACGAGACCCAACGGTTGACACGGGATGGCAAAGTTCTTGATGTAGTGATCCGGGCAGCTTCCCATTCAAGATACAACCTTGATTCAACGGATAATTTTGTCATTTTAAGGGACATTACCGAAGAAAAAAGACTCGAAGCAAATAATAAGACCATTATGAGAATCAGTGCTGTTCTCCCGGAATATCCTGAGCTCGAAGACCTGATGAATTATATCTCAAAAGAGGTAAAAGGGCTTTTAAATACCGAAGGTGCACTGGTTCTTTTATATGATGAAATTACAGACGAGTTATTTTTCACAGGAGGATCATATGATGATTCAGATACAGAAAAAAGAGCAAAAAAATTCCGTTTCCCTGCTGCTTCACTCCTGGCAGGAAAAATTATTAAAACCGGCGAATATGCTCTGGTAAATGATGTTGAAAAATTAAAACATGACTATCCTGAAAGGGACGAAAAACTGGGATATAAAACAAGAAGTCTTCTGGAAGTGCCGATTAAAAGTGAAGACAGAATCATTGGCGTTCTTTGTGCTATTAATAAAAAACGGAATCCGTTTGATTATAATGATATGGAACTGATGACAATGGTTGCAGGAACCGTTGCCATCTCAATTGAAAATGCAAGATTTTCAGAAGCCGTCAGGGAGGCATACAGAGATGTGGCATCCATGAACCGGGCCAAAGGGAAAGCCATTAATCACCTCTCCCATGAACTGAAAACGCCGGTCGCTGTCCTTACCGGTTCCCTGCAGATATTAAATAAAAAACTTGAGTCAGTGCCCGGTGTAAACGTCGATGCCACACTGAACAGAATTGAAAGGAATCTGGACAGGATTGTTGATATCCAGAGCGAAGTGGCAGATATCATGAAAGATAAAACCTATTCCGCCCAAAGACTTTTACTAAAAATGTTTGAAACCTGCCAGGACGAACTGGAAACACTTATCCACCAGAACCTGGACGCAGAGCATCTTGAACATTCGATCCGGCAATTGATTGATACCAAATTCGGCCCCAGACCCCTTAATTACAGCACTATTAACTTTCCTGAATATTTTAATGAACTTTATGCTTCCTTTAAGTCTGAATTTGAATTCAGGCATATTAACATTAAAATTTCTATTGATGACAACTTGCCATCTCTTCTTCTACCGGAAGAAATTCTGAATAAAATAGCCGTCGGGCTTATTAAAAATGCCATTGAAAATACTCCGAACAATGGCAAAATTCATATTTCCTTTGAAACAAAAGATTCCGGTATTCTTTTGAGTGTCCATGACTTTGGAGTAGGGATTGAAGCAGATGCCCAAAAAAGGATCTTTGAAGGGTTTTTTACTACTCAGGATGCATTATTGTATTCTACCAAAACACCTTTTGCATTTAATGCCGGTGGGAAAGGTGCAGACCTGTTAAGAATGAAAATATTTTCAGAGCGTCTTGGTTTTACACTGAAAATGGAATCAGAGCGATGCCGTTTCCTTTTGGAAAATAAAGGCACTGAATGTCCGGGTGATATTGAAGCATGTCATTTTTGTCACACTTATCAGGATTGTTTGAATTCCGGATACTCTATTTTTAAAGTATTCTTCCCTTCCGGAAAAAAATAAAAAAAGTCTTTGACAAACCCAAACAAATTAAATTATTACTGGTGATGTATTAAGACCGAGCGCTCGTTTGGTTTATTAAAATTTAAGTAGGAGCTATGTTTTAGTAACGGTTTAAAAAAATGAATTGAATTTTTATGTTTATCTGTTTTTCAGGGAGTGTTATTTTATGAATAGTCTTCATAACTTTACCTTTTTTGACATTTATGAAAAAAATGCGTTCTATAAAGGTTCCTCCTGTGCCATTCACTGGGAAGCTGAAGATATCACGTATTCCGATCTTTTTTTACAGACGGCCAAACTTGCCAATGGTCTCAAAAATCTGAACCTTCCTGCCGGCAGCAGAATCGCCGTTCTTTGCAAAAATCATCCTGTCTTTTTTCATCTGTTTGGTGCAGCATCAGCTCTCAACCTTGTGCTTGTTCTCATCAACCGACGGTTAAGCGAGGATGAAGTATCCTATATTATCGAGGACACCACGCCCTCTTTAATTTTTTGCGACAAAGAAATGGCGGATCAAGCCGGAACACTTGAAAAATCATTTTCATACCTCAAACAGTGTTATGTGGTTGATGAAGGTGATACGGAATTCTCAAATCTGTATCACACGTCTCCTCTTAAGACCCCGGTACCGTGCCGCCCAAGTGATCCTTTTGTGATTATCCATACAGCAGCAATGTTAGGCAAACCCAGGGGCGCTGTTCTGGGACAGGAAAATATCATTTTAGCAAACCAGCAAATCCTCCACGCTTTCGGGCTTGATGAAACCAAAACCTATTTGAATATTTTGCCATTATTTCATATTATGGGAATTAATCTGGGTTTAGGAATTCTTCAGGCTGGTGGTAAAAACATCATACAAGAAAAATTTGATCCCCCCAAAACCCTAGAACTTATCCAGGAACAAAAAGTCAATTTTTTTGGTTCCTTCCCCCCTATATTAACAACCCTTATAGATGCCATGAAAGATGGTAATTATGATCTGTCGAGCCTTGAAATAGCTGCCGGGCTTGAGATGCCTGATACAGCAAAAAAATGGGAATCCTGTACAAATTCCAAATTCTGGACCATGTACGGACAGACTGAAACATCGGGCCTGATCACCTTTACCGAATACTTCACAAAATCGGGTTCAGCAGGTGTTATCTCACCGCTTGCCAATATTAAAATTGCAGATGACGTTGATACGCTTTTACCTGTCGGTGAAACCGGGGAAATCCTTGTCAGAGGGCCATTGGTTTTCCAGGGATATTGGAATGCCGATAAACTGAATGTTCACACCTTCAGAAATGGCTGGCACCATACCGGAGATCTTGGAATGATTGACGCTGACGGATTCTTGTTTTTTAAGGGCCGAAAGGCAGAAAAAGAACTCATCAAGCCGGGTGGAGAAAATGTTTTTCCCGCAGAGGTGGAAAAAGCCATTCTTGAGCATGATGCCATCAAAGAAGTCTGTGTATTTGGTGTACCTGACCCCAAATTTGGGGAAGGCATAAAAGCGGTTTGTTCACTGAACCCTGGCTGTAGCCTGACAAAGGATGCTCTGATCAAGTTTTGCGGATCACTCATCGCCGGGTACAAAAAACCAAGATATGTTGAGTTCATTAATGAGTTGCCCAGGACAAAAAATGATGTAATTGACCGTGAAAAAATAAAAGCAGAATACACTTAAAAAATATTCTACTTTTTAAAAAAAAGTTTTTGTCGTACACTCTATAGTTATAGTTGATTTACTATGAATAATTTAATGCCATGTCAGGAGGATGGCATTAGTTCCAATCATTGTCCATCAAGCAAAGAACCATCTGACTTAAAAAATTTGGATTTTATATGGCACATTTAAATATTTCAAACGTTACACTCTCTTTTGGCGGACTTAAAGCTCTTTCCAATGTAGATATGAAGATTGAGCCGGGTCTGATCACATCTATTATCGGGCCCAATGGGGCTGGTAAAACCAGTATGCTCAACTGTATATCAGGTTTTTACCACCCTACCCGGGGTGACATTTATTACAAGGATAAAAAACTGACCCATGCGTCTCCCCATCAGGTGTCAAACATGGGAATTTCAAGGGCATTTCAAAACCTTGAACTTTTTTCCGGCCTTTCGGTTCTGGACAATCTTCTTTTGGCCAGGCACCAGAATTTAAAATACAGCTTTTTGCATGCGGTTTTCTTTTATGGAAAAGCCTCAAGGATTGAAGCTGAAAACAGGGCCTATGTAGAAGATGTTATTGACTTTATGGAGCTGGAAGCCAACAGGAAAAGCCTTGTGGGAAACTTGAGCTATGGTCTCCAGAAAAAAGTCGAGGTGGCCCGTGCGTTGACCTTAGCCCCTGATATCCTGCTTTTAGATGAACCCATGGCCGGGATGAATCAAGAGGAAAAAGAAGATATTGTCCGGTTTGTCATGGATATTCAAAAAGAACGCAACATTACCGTGGTGCTTGTAGAACATGATCTTGGGGTTGTTATGGATATTTCCGACCGGATCTATGTGCTTGATTTTGGAGAGGTAATTGGTTCGGGAACGCCTGAAGAAGTGGCCCAAAATCCTAAAGTAATTGAAGCCTATATTGGAGAGGATTAAACTATAATGACTACAAACGATCAACTGCTTGAATATTCTATCCCCCAATTGCTTCGCTGGCGGGTGGCAAGCTCTCCCAAACGCCCGGCGTTAAGGGAAAAAGATTTTGGAATCTGGAATACCTATACCTGGGAAGATTACTATGATCATGTCAGGAAAACTGCATTGGGTCTCAAAGCCGTCGGTCTTGCCAAAGGGGATGTCATTGCCATTATCAGTGATAATATTCCTGAACTTTTGTTTACAGCCATTGGTGCCCACTCCATTGGTGCCATTTCAGCCGGCATATATCAAGTCAGCATGCCGGCCGAGATTGCACAGATCATTCAATACCTGAAAGTCAGTGCAGTATTTTGTGACAACCAGGAACAGGTGGATAAAGTGCTTGATGTCAGAGACCAGATCCCCAATGTTAAAAAAGTCATTTTTGAAGATCCAAGGGGCATGAGAGAGTATATGTCCGATGACTGGTTCATTGATATCAGAGATCTTTATAAAATGGGGGATAAAGAGCATACAAAAAACCCTGATCTTTTTGAAACCCTTGTGGATATGGGCAAGCCGGATGATGTCTGTCACCTGTGTCTCACATCCGGAACCACAGGGCTTCCCAAGGGTACCATGATGACCCATAAAAATTATATTAATATGGGGGTTAAAATAACTGAAGCAGACCCCTTGGAACCCACAGACGAATACGTCTCCTTTCTGCCCTTTGCCTGGATCGGTGAGCAGATGAACTCATTCGGGATTGCCATGGCAACGGGAATAACCATTAACTTTCCTGAATCTGTTGAAACAGCCATGTCGGATTTAAAGGAAATCGGACCCCATTTCATGTTTGGTGCCCCCAGAATCTATGAAACCATTCGATCTGAAATATGGTTAAAAATTGACCAATCCTATTGGTTGAACAAACTTTTCTATCATTATTTCATCAAAGTGGGTATAGAATCAGCCGGCTATAAGATGACTGGCAAACCCATGCCATTGGGATTAAAAATCAAATCGTGGCTGGGCACACAGATGGTCCTTCGGCCCCTTATCAACCAGATAGGCCTTATGCGCCTGAGGCGAGCCTATACAGGGGGTGCCGCCTTAGGACCTGAACTCTTTACCTTTTACCAGGCCATCGGGGTGAATCTCAAACAAATTTACGGGCAGACCGAAATCACAGGAATTGCCTACATGCACAGGGACGGAGATGTCCGGCCGGAAACCGTTGGTAAACCATTGCCTGGCACTGAATGCAAGATTGCAGAAGATGGGGAAATCCTATCAAAATCAGCCTCTGTTTCTCCGGGCTATTACGATCTGCCGGAGAAAACCAAAGAGGTACTCGAGGGCGGCTGGCTCCACTCGGGAGATGCAGGCTTTATAGATGAACATGGACATCTGGTGGTGATTGACCGTCTTTCCGATGTCATGCACAATAACAAAGGAGAAATGTTCTCTCCCATGTTCCTGGAAAATACTCTCAAATTCAGCCCTTACATAAAAGAGGCGGTAATTTACGGGAATAATGAAGACTTTGTGGCCTGCCTGCTTAACATTGACCCCATTGTTGTGGGCAAGTGGGCTGAAGACAAAGGGATTTCATTCACTACTTATATGGATCTTTCCGGAAGACCCGAAGTGGCAGAACTCATGATGGAACAGGTATTGGATGTAAACTCCCGGGCTGAAAAAGAACATTTTAAAATCAAACGCTTTGCTCTGCTTTATAAACTTCTGGATGTGGATGACGGTGAGTTAACCAAAACCGGCAAAATCCGTCGTAAATTTGTAAAGGAGCGATACCAGAATCTGTATGATTCGCTTTATGACGAAACTATTGATGAAAAGCAGGTTGAGGCATCCTTCCAGTATCAGGATGGGCAGTCGGCAACAGTCAAAACCAACATAGTTTTTTACACGGTGAAAGGAGCCAAATAAATCATATGAGTTATTTTTTTCAAATTGTAGTCAGCGGTATTGTGGTGGGCTCCATCTATGCATTGGCTGCTCTTGGACTTGTACTGGTATATAAATCAAGCCGGGTGGCAAACTTTGCCCATGGACAGATTATTGCAGCCGGTGCTTTTATCACCTATTTTCTGACTGTATCTCTCGGGGTTCCTATTTTCTTTTCATTTCTGGCCAGCATGATTATTACCTTTTTCCTGGCCATGAGTGTTGAAAAAATCTTTTTACGACGACTGATCGGTGAACCCATTATTTCGGTCATCATGGTGACCATTGGACTTCAATCCATCATTGACGGATTGATCTTTATCACTCCCTTTGGAAGTGAGAACTTCTCATTCCCGGCTTTTCTTCCACAGCAACCCCTGTCTCTCGGCGGTGTTTCCATATCCTGGACACAACTTGTAGGGGTCATCATCACCTTTATTTTGATTGGAGGTCTCTCCTGGTTCTTTAAAAAATCAACCATTGGCATATCCATGAGAGCTGTATCTGACGATCAATTTGCTTCCATGTCCGTGGGTATCTCAGTCCCAAAAGTTTTTGGCCTTGCCTGGGCCCTGGCTGGATTGTCTGCAGCAGCAGCCGGGTGTATTATCGGTAATATTACAGGATTGAATTTTGAGACGCTCCAGGCATTTGGGATTGTGGTGTTCCCGGTTATCATCCTGGGAGGACTTGATTCTATCCTTGGTGCAGTTGTGGCAGGCATCATCATTGGATTGATCCAGCAGTTTTCCAGTGGATACCTGGATGGAAACTTTGGGCTGAAAGGCACGGGTGAAGTCATGCCCTATATCATCCTGGTCGTTGTCCTTTTTTTTAAACCCCATGGATTATTTGGAATCCATGAAATTGAGCGGGTGTAATCTATGTCAGCAAATTCATGGTTAGCAACAGGAAATTTTTTTACGACATATAAGCAGGAACAGCGAACATTTCTAACAAGCCTGGACAGATCATTTTTCACCTTGTTTCTGGTCCTCCTGTTTGGATGGCCCCTGCTGTTTGAGTTGAGCAATAAATACATGCTGGTGGTTGACAATATTCTCATCGCCATTGTTGCCGTCATGGGTCTGAACCTTGTGACAGGATTTGCTGGCCTGATATCAATCGGCCATGCTGCCTTTGTGGGCATCGGGGCTTACACCGTCGCCTCTTTTTGTCAGACGATTGGAGATTCCCATATCATCGTCACCCATTTCTGGCCGGTACTGATCATATTCAGCGGCCTTGTGGGTGCCGTTTTTGGCGCAATCGTCGGTCTGCCGGCTCTCCGGTTGAAACATCTCTACCTAGCGATAGCCACTCTCTCCTTTCAGATGATTTTTCAATGGACGATTCAATTTATGACCTTTTTTAACCAGGGTCAGACCATTTACGTTGGCAGAGTTTTCTGGTTTACTGGTAAAATAGGCAGAAAAGATCATTACCTGTTCTGGTATTTCATTATCCTGACCATTGTGATTCTTCTGGGGTTTGGGATAAGAAATCTTTTAAAAACCCGATATGGCAGATGCCTTGTGGCCGTCAGAGACAATGACAGGGCGGCCGATGCCATGGGAATGAACCCCGGGCTTACAAAGGTTTATGCCTTTGCCCTGGCCGGTTTTTTTGCAGGAGTGGCAGGTGCCCTGCATGCCTATGTTTACAGGGGGGTCGGATTTGAATCCTTTACCCTCCATGAATCCATTGGCTATCTTGCCATGGCCATTGTCGGGGGACTGGGTACCTTGAATGGTTCTTTCTGGGGACCGGTTGCCATAAAATTTCTTGATTTGCAGGTAGAAACCCTTGCTGAAACAGCAGGCCAATACCTGCCGTCCAGCATGAATCTGGCAACAGCATTGAAACCCTTTTCCTTTGGTCTGGTCATTGTCCTATTTTTAATGTTTGAACCCCGGGGGATTGCAAACTGGTGGAGAATTGTAAAATCCTATACCAAGTTGTGGCCATTCCGCTATTAGGGAAAGCCGCATCTTTACATATATTGTTTAGTGGAAAAAACCCAAAACTCAGGAGGAGAGGAAACATGAAAAACAAAAATTTTTTAACTGCATTACTAATTCTTATCGTTATGTTTGCATTTACAGCATCTGCAAATGCAGGCGGAAAAGTTTACAAGCTTGGTATGTCCCTTGCAATCACAGGACCGACATCTGATGCAGGCAATCCTTATGCAAAAGGTACGGAAGATTATTTTAAATTTGTGAATGATACTAAAATTTTAGGCGATGACACGATTGATTGCACCATTAGAGATGACCAGTACAAAACAGATGTCACCAAAAGAAATTTTGAAGAATATCTTGACGATGGCATTGTCATGTATCTCAACTATTCAACCGGATCCACTCTTGGCTTGAAAAGAGATTTTGATGAAGAAAAGATTGCGACTCTTCCTGCCTCCTACCATGCAGGCAATCTGGATGGTTCAAACTATATTTTCCTTCCGATTGCTTCCTATTCGGACCAGCTTGTAATTCTTGCCGAATATGTTGCAAAGAATCATAAAGGTGGAAAAGCAAAAGTAGCTCTTTTTGTCCATCCTTCTGCCTTTGGCCGTGGACCTGTTGTTGACGTAGAAAAAGCCGTCGCAGCCGGACTTAATATTGAACTTGTTGAAGTGGTTGAACATGGTAAAGATCTTGATAATACAGCCATGTTAAAACGCCTCATGAGCAAAAACGTTCAGTATGTAATCAGCCAGACAGTTCAATCTCCTGTAGCAACAATGATCAAAGATTCACAGCGTCTTGGGCTTACGGCTTCTTCTTTTGGGGAAGCAGGCAAACTGACTTTCATGGGTGCTCATTACACTGGCGGTAATGATCTTATTGCCCTGGCAGGAACTGCAGCCGAGAATTTTTTCTGGACAACTGGCTTTAATATTACTTCAGTTCCGGGCGAAGGGACTGAAAAACAATTGGCCCTGGCAAAACGTTACAATCGTGATCAAAAAGCGGCTAACTCCCATAACTATGCAGCCGGTATCATGGTTGCCCAGGTTGCAACAGAAGCCATACGAAGAACTAAAGCTGCAGGCCTTGAGATAAATAAAGCCAACCTTTACAATACACTCAACAAAATGAATGGTGCCAATGCATACAACCCCTATTCAACAACCGGTCCGGTAACCTATTCTAAAACAGACCGCATGGGTGTTGATATGCTCCAGATTTACAGTGTACAAAATGGTGTATTTAGAGCCGTCGGAGAACCGGTGGAGTCTGAATACATGAAAAAAATTAAATAAACATTATTTAAGCTGAACCTTAACTTACCGGAAACCTGAATTCACAAAAATTCTTGCTTTCCGGTAAGTTTAACTCAAAAACATAAAGAAAGTGCATATGGAAAACAATCTGCTTGAAGTCAATAATATTGAAGTGGTCTATAACGACATTGTTCAAGTACTGCGGGGTGTCAGCCTTAATGTACCCAAAAGCAGTATCGTTGCATTGCTTGGGACAAACGGTGCCGGAAAAACCACTACCCTAAGAGCCATCAGCGGCCTTTTAAAACCGGAAAATGGTGCCATCAAAGAAGGATATATTAAGTTTAACGGTACAGATACCACCCAGCTGTTAGGGACAGATGTTGTAAAGCTCGGGGCTGTCATGGTACCTGAGGGCAGAAGAATATTTAAACACCTGACAGTGAATGAGAATATTCTTGTAGGTTCCATTACCCGTAAAGACGGATCAAAAAAAATCCGTGAAGACAATGAACTGATGTACAGGCATTTTCCAAGGCTTTCAAATGTTACAAACAGAATGGCGGGATACAGCTCCGGTGGTGAGCAGCAGATGATTGCCATTGCAAGGGCATTGATGGCGGCTCCTGAAATGCTCATGCTGGATGAACCGTCTCTTGGACTTGCACCTATTCTTGTCAAAGAAATTTTTGATAATATTAAAAAAATCAACAAAGAACTTGATACAACCATCCTGGTTGTTGAACAAAATGCCAAGGTGGCGCTATCCGTGTCTGATTATGCCTATATCATGGAATCGGGCAAAATTGTTCTGGAAGGCCCGTCTGAAGAATTGGCGAACAACCCGGATGTAAAAGAATTTTATATGGGAATTACCAAGGGCGGCGGAAGGAAATCTTTTAAAGATGTGAAGTCTTATAAACGACGCAAACGGTGGATGTAATCCACCTGCTGGATGTAGACTGTAATTTTAGGAGTTCATTATGAAAATACTGGTTGGATATAATGGTGGAGAGGTTGGCAGGCTTTCTTTATCCCTTGCAAGGGATTTTGCAAAGGCCCATAATGCTTTTGTTTATATTGTCACTTCAATGGAAGGCGGGGCTTCTGAAAAACAGTCAGATATTATAGCGGCAGAACAAGGTCTTGATTTTGCCGGAAAACTCATGGAAGATTCGGGCATTGAGCATGACGTCCAGCAAAGTGTCAGAGGACTTTCTCCTGCTGAAGATCTGGTTAAATTCGCTGAAGAAAATGAAATTGAGCAAATTTTTCTTGGCATAAAGAAAAAATCCAGAGCTCAGAAAGCTATCTTAGGTTCCACATCACGACATGTTATCCTTAAAGCCCCCTGCCCTGTCACCACAGTAAAATTCGAATTAAACAATATTAAAATCGAAGATTTATTAAAAGACCGGCGGGTTCTGGTGGTTGATGATGAGCCTGATATTCTGGAAACCGTTGAAGAACTTCTGGATATGTGTTCTCTTGATACAGCGGCCACTTTTGATGACGCCAAAAAACTGCTTGAAAACAACCCATATGATATGGCGATTCTGGATATCATGGGTGTCAGCGGATATGATGTCCTTAAACTTGCCCGCAAAAAAGATATTCCTGCACTCATGCTCACCGCCCATGCCCTGACCCCTGAAAATTTAAAAGAATCCATTCAAAAGGGTGCGGATTCCTATATTCCCAAAGACGAGCTGGCCAACCTTGTCACCCATGTGGCAGATGTCGTCAAAGCCCGGATAGAAGGCAAACAGGGTTATGGTGCCTGGTTCTCCACTCTGAAACCCTTTTTTGATAAATCCTTTGGAAAAGGCTGGAGAGACAGGGACAGATCCTTCTGGAATTCCTTTGATGATAAATATGGTAGATGAACGATCGAGTGATCTGCTTATAATATTGTTATCTTGTCACTGAATGTTGTAAGGGATTCAAGACCATTGTCTGTTACCAGAAATGAGTTTTCTATCCCGACTACCCCTTCCCCCGGGAAAACTGCTTTGGGTTCAAGGGCAATCATCATACCTTTTTCAAGGGAAAGTTTCTGACCTTTGGCAATAAAAGGGAATTCATCCAGTTCAAGGCCGATACCATGACCTGTAAATCGGATTCTTCTGTCGCAGGCTCCCATGAAATAATCTTTGTATCCTTTATTTTCAGCCATGGATATCATCATGTCGTACAGCTCACCGGTAACACTTCCCGGGGTTGCCGTCTTTATTACCATCTCCTGAATTTCCAACATAACGTCATGGGCCCTTAAAAGATCATCCGACAACTTACCAAGAGAAAAAATCCTTGTATGATCACTGATATAGCCATTCAAGGCAAAAACGTAATCCACAAGAATCGGTTCATTTCGTTTGATTGTATTAAATCCCGGCCCCTGGGCAATACTGGGATTGACCCCTTTGCCGCCAGTGGGTGAAGCAAAACAACTGGGAACGGCAGCTCCCGCTCCTGCCATGATATGACCGTAGAAAAGATCATTGTCCCACATTCGCATCCGGATCAGCCCCTGATGACCAAGGCTTCTGGCATAAGCTTCAACCAATCCCGCAAATTCGATCTCGGCCATTCCTTCCTTGATTAAATCAGGCACTTTGGCAGCAACTTTATCTGCCATCTGTGATGCCTCACGCATCAAGTCAATTTCATAATCCGACTTTACAGCCCGTTGCATCCTGATCTGAAAAGAGATATCAATACTGTTGGAATCAGAAAATATCTTTTGAAATAGCAGATAGTGATTGGCTGTCAACACATCCAGCTCAAGGCCCAAATTTTGTGGTATTGAATATCCGAATGTCGCCATGGTTTCAGGGATTTCTTTGGGGCTGACAAGGGAAACAACTTGTTTCAGTTCTGATTCTTCCTTGGCCCGTTGAAACTCTTTAAACACCATCATCAAGGGCTCTCCATGATTCGGGATATACAACCATCCCTGCTGCGCTGTCCCTGAATAATAGAACATATCTACTTTCTGTAAAATCAGGGCCCCATCAATATTACATTTCTCAAGTCTTTCCTGGAAGCCGATAATTCTTGATTTCAGTTCCTTTTCAGGTGTGCTTCGATCATATTGAGCCATGTGTCCACCCTTTTTTAAATAAAAAAGCTGCGGCAAAGCGATTGATTTTTTTATTTATGCCTTGCTACAGCTTTAATTTAAGAATAACTATCGGTTAATTATTTGTAATCATAAAACCCTTTTCCGGTCTTTCTTCCCAGCCAGCCGGCTTCCACATATTTTCTCAAAAGCGGGCAGGCCCTGTATTTTGAATCTTTGAAACCGTCATACAATGTCTCCATGATGGCAAGGCAGGTATCCAGCCCTATGAGATCTGCCAGAGCCAGCGGACCCATGGGATGGTTGGCACCCAGCCGCATAACCGTATCAATATCTTCGGGTTTTCCCACACTCTGGTAGAGGCAGAAAACCGCTTCATTGATCATGGGCATCAATATCCTGTTGGCAATAAACCCGGGGAAATCATTGGCCTCTGCAGGGGTTTTTCCAAAGTCTTGGCAAAGTTTCCATGTAATATCAAATGTTTCAGTCGAAGTGGCCAGACCTTTAATAACTTCAACCAGTTTCATCACAGGAACCGGGTTCATAAAATGCATACCGATCACTTTATCCGGACGGGATGTTCTGGCGGCTATTCTTCCAATGGGAATGGAAGAGGTATTGGTGGACAAAATAACTTCAGGCGGACATATTTTATCCAGATCTTCAAAAATTTTAAATTTCAGATCTTCTCTTTCCACGGCAGCTTCAACAACAAAATCAACCGATCCCATATCCTTTAAATCAGTAGTCGTAGTAATTCTTCCAAGGATAGCGGCTTTATCCGCCTCGGATATTTTTTCCTTTTTTACCATCCGATCAAGGTTTTTTGAAATCGTTGCCATCCCATTTTTACAAAATTCTTCTTTAATATCACTCATGACGACTTCAAGGCCGCTTGCGGCCACAACCTGTGCAATACCATTGCCCATCTGACCGGACCCGATAACACCAAATTTCTTTACTTCCATTATTCCTCCTTGAATGGGGTCAGGCAAGCCTGTCCCCCCGTTTTATCTATTAACGACAAGCGCAACAGCTTCTCCGCCACCCAGGCAAAGAGACGCAAGGCCTTTGTTTATATCTCTTTTTTCCATTTCATGCAATAAAGTGGTCAATACCCTAGCACCGGATGCGCCGATAGGATGACCCAGAGCGACACTGCCGCCATTCACATTTACTTTTTCAGGATCCAGTTCCAACACTCTGTTAATACCTGTCGAGCTTCCGGCAAAAGCTTCATTGATTTCAAATAAATCAATATCTGAAATAGTAAGACCCTCTTTTTTCAATACTTTGGGAATAGCATAAATGGGTGCCATTAAAACATATTTCATATCAATACCGTAGGAGGCCTGGGCACCAATGGTAGCCATGATTGTACACCCAAGTTCCCTGGCTTTTTTTTCACTCATAACAACCAGGGCTGAAGCGCCATCACTGATAACGGATGCATTCCCGGCCGTTCCCACCCCATCTTTTTTAAAAGCGGGTCTCATCTTTGAAAGGAATTCAAGGCTTGTTTCTTTGGGGCATTCATCTGTATCAAAAATCTTAGGATCACCCTTTCTCTGAGGAATTTCCACGGGTACGATTTCATCTTTAAACCGGCCTTGGGCAATAGCTGCATTGGCTCTTATATAAGATTGGGCCGCAAATTTATCCTGAGCTTCTCTTGAGATTTCCCATTTTTCAGAACTCAGCTCATTGGACATGCCCATATGAAAATCATTGATCACATCCCAGAGACCGTCATGGACCATATGATCTTCGATTTTACCCGGCCCCATGCGAAGGCCCCATCTGGCCTTATCCATATAATAGGGGGCCATGCTCATATTTTCCATACCGCCTGCAACCACCACATCAGCATCCCCGCACTGAATGGCCTGGGCTGCCAGCATGACCGCTTTCAATGATGATCCACAGACTTTATTCACTGTAATGGATTCAACGTCCCAGGGCAACCCCGCTTTAACCGCAGCAAGCTTTCCCGGGTTCTGGCCATACCCGCAGGGCAGGACCATACCCATGATACACTCATTGATCTCTTTATCCTCAATACCCGCCCTTGTAATGGCTTCTCTTATCACATGCGCCCCAAGGTCTGTTGCACCGATTTTGCTTAAGGTTCCGCCAAAATTACCTAAAGGGGTTCGTGTTGCACTGACAATGACTGCTTTGTTCATATGGATAACACTCCTTAAAATTATTTTTTTACATATTCCTTCTGTATTTCCCGCCTACCTCATACAACGACTGAGTGATCGTTCCCAGACTACAAACCTTGACAGTCTCCATTAATGTTTCAAACATATTTTCACCACTCAGCGCAGTCTGTTTCAATTTTTCAAGTGCAGCTTCAGACTTATCCTGATGACTTTCTTTAAAGGTATTCAACCTATCAAGCTGGGCATCCTTCTGATCATCCGTCGATCTTGCAAGTTCAAGATGATTTGCCATATCCGCATAATCAGCATCCGGATCCTGAAAAGTATTCACACCGATCAGAGGGTATTTGCCGGAATGTTTCAAATATTCATAATACATGGACTCTTCCTGGATCTTGCCTCTCTGATATCCGGTTTCCATGGCACCTAGCACACCGCCTCTTTCCGTAATTCTTTCAAATTCAATGAGGACTGCCTCCTCCACAAGATTCGTGAGCTCATCCACGATAAAACTTCCCTGCAACGGATTCTCATTCTTGGTCAATCCCCACTCTCGGTTGACAATCAACTGAATAGCAAGGGCACGCCTTACCGATTCTGCAGACGGTGTGGTAATGGCTTCATCAAATGCATTCGTATGAAGGCTGTTGCAATTATCATAAATAGCGCACAACCCTTGAAGGGTCGTCCGAATATCATTGAACTGGATATCCTGACTGTGCAGCGATCGACCTGACGTCTGAATATGGTATTTCAGCTTCTGGGATTTTTCATCGGCATTATATTTATATTTCATGGCCACGGCCCAGATTCTTCTGGCAACTCTTCCAATCACCGTATATTCCGGGTCCATCCCATTGGAAAAGAAAAAAGAAAGGGAGGGGGCAAAAGAATTGATATCCATCCCCCGGGAAAGATAATATTCCACATAAGTAAATCCATTTGCCAGCGTTAACGCAAGCTGGGTGATGGGGTTAGCCCCGGCCTCTGCGATATGATAGCCTGAAATGGAAACCGAATAAAAATTTCTTACCTGATGATCAATAAAGTATTGCTGAATATCTCCCATCATTCTCAAGGCAAATTCAATGGAAAAAATACAGGTATTTTGTCCCTGATCTTCCTTTAAAATATCTGCCTGAATCGTTCCTCTTGCATTGGACAAGGCAAATTGCCTGATCTCTGCAGCCTCGTCTTCAGAAGGCTCCCGACCCTTTTCCTCTTTAAACTTGTCTATCTGCTGGGTAATGGCCGTATTAATAAACATGGCCAGCATCATGGGAGCCGGGCCGTTGATGGTCATGGAGACCGACGTATTGGGAGCACACAGATCAAACCCGCCATACAGTACTTTAACGTCATTCAGGGTACAGATACTCACACCGGATGTTCCAATCTTACCATATATATCCGGGCGGGTATCCGGGTCAAACCCATAAAGGGTAACCGAATCAAATGCCGTGGACAATCTCTTGGCAGGATAGGAGCCGGAAAGCAATTTAAACCGCTGGTTGGTATCCTCAGGCCCACCTTCTCCTGCAAACATCCTGGTGGGATCTTCATCTGCCCGTTTTAAAGGGAATACCCCTGCTGTATAGGGAAAATTTCCTGCAAAGTTTTCTTTTCTCATCCACTTATACTGCTCACCCGGATCTTTGAACTGTGGCAGAGAAATTTTTGGGATTTTGGAATGAGAGAGTGATTCGCTGTATAACGGCACCCTGAATTCATTCCCCCGAACATGATACACCAGTTCATTCTTCTTATACATCTCTTTGCAGATTTTGAATTCATTGATGATCTTATCGGTCTCTTTTTCTACGAAGGACTGAGCATCTGCAACTGCCTCCTTAAATTTTCCCAGAACATCCGGAAGTTGATCAAGACTCATATTTTCCATGGTTTTTGACGCCTCAATCAAATGCCACCGGTTTCGTACGGCTTCAGACTGTTCTTCGGTTGTTTTGTGGTATTCTCTTACCGTATCGGCAATCTCGGCAAGGTATCGGGTTCTCTCTCCCGGAATAATAATGGTTTTTGAAGAGGATTCTTTTTTGTCTGATCTTGGAATGCCGGATTCATATTTAATATTTTTCTTTTCTGCAATAAGATCCAGAAGGCCATGATAAAAAGCGGTAATGCCATCATCATTAAACTTGGATGCGATGGTACCATATACCGGCAGATCTTTTGGATCCATATTCCAGGCCTTTCGATTTCTCTGGACCTGTTTCCGCACATCCCTTAATGCATCTTCACTGCCCCTTTTCTCATACTTGTTCACCACAACAATATCGGCATAATCCAGCATGTCTATTTTTTCTAACTGGGAGGGAGCGCCAAATTCTGCTGTCATGACATAGATGGACATATCCACCAGATCGACTACTCTTGAATCCCCCTGGCCAATACCGGCAGTTTCGACCAAAACAATATCATACCCCGCCGCCTTCACCACATTAATGGCATCCGGCAACGCCTCGGGAAGCTCTGTCTGGGATCGTCTGGTTGCAAGAGACCGCATATAGACACGATCTGTGTCTATGGCATTCATCCTGATCCTGTCACCCAGAAGGGCACCGCCTGTTTTCCGTCTGGACGGATCGCAGGAAATAATGGCAACATTGACATCTTTAAGATCGTGCAAAATCCTGATAATCAATTCATCTGTCAAAGACGACTTGCCTGCACCGCCAGTTCCGGTTAATCCAATGATGGAAACATTCTTTTGGTCTGCAACTTTGGAAATCTTTGAAATAATTTTTTCAAATTCCTCCTGATTGTTCGCCTTAGCCTCCTGAACCGCAGAAATAAAATTTGCTGTCACATATTTATTATCAATATTCAGACTCTCATAATCAAGATGATCATAATCAACCGAAGGGGCATCCATAGACCGCATCATATCATTGATCATTCCCTGAAGTCCTATTTTTGCTCCATCTTCAGGAGAATAAATCCGTGTCACGCCATAGGCATGCAGTTCATCCATTTCCGAAGGAATAATAACGCCGCCGCCGCCGCCAAAAATCTTAATATGTGAACCACTTCTTTCTTTTAAGAGATCCACCATGTACTTAAAATATTCAACATGTCCGCCCTGGTAACTGGATACGGCAATACCCTGTGCATCTTCTTCTATCGCGGCATCCACGACTTCTTTTGCAGACCGGTTATGACCGATATGAATCACTTCTGCACCGGAATCCTGCAAAATCCTTCTCATTATATTGATGGAAGCATCATGACCGTCAAAAAGTGATGTGGCGGTAACGATTTTGACTGAATACCTGGGTTTGTAGATTTGGGTTTCCATACTCACCATTTCTCCTTTTAAAAACGTTCGGGAGTTTGATTAAACTAAACAAAGTTTATGCGCTACGATTTAACTGACACAAATAAATAAATAAATAAATGAAAAAAAAATTATTTTTGCAAAAATATAAGTCCAAGAATGAAGTCAGTTTGAATTTTAATGTATTCCTCAATGGTAAAATTCCGTTGCACATGCCAGCGCCGAAAGGCCCACATCTGGCCCAGTACCGATATATTGTGACCCACAAGATTCAATATTTTGTCATCCAGGTTTGGAAAATTATTTTTCCCGGAGAGAGAAGAAAGTGCATTGATAAAAATATCTGTTATATTCAACTCATTCACCAGGACTCTGACTTTCCATTTTTCCGGCAAAAATTGAGTTACCTGGTACATCATCAGAATATGATCCCCCATCTTATCACACACATAAAAATAATGACGAATCACCCGGGCCAATCTCTCTTTTTCTTTATCTGTACCCGATAACGCATTTTCAACAGCATCCCAAACCTCTTCATGAATGGTTTTACACACCAGATAAAGAAGGTCCTCTTTAGAACTGACATATTCATACAAAGAGCCAATGGAAAAATGGGCAGCCTTGGCAATCATCCGCGTTGTGGTCTTGTGATATCCATGTTCAATAAAAAGATTAACCGTTGAATCGACAATCTGACGTCTTCTTTTTCTGACCAGCTCAGGATTTTTTATTTGTGTGGGAACTTCACCATCAGTTGCTGGAAGCTTGAATTTTTTAACTCTTCCCAAAAGTTTTCTCCTTTCCCTTCAATACCGCTATCAATAAAAAGACTTGAGCGAGCGCTCAGTCATATGTTTTTGTCGCATTTCTTCCAATTTTTGTCAAGAAATTATCTGAAGCCTTTCTTTGAATTTTTATCTTTTATCCTTCAAAGGTAAAAACAAAACCTTTAAAAAACATTTGACAAATTAATCTCTTTAAATATAATATTTTGAAAATAGACTGAGCGCTCGATCAGTTTCTTAAATTATCAAGCGCTTTTTATGGCTGAAAAACCATAAATAAAACAAAGAAATAACTCATAATATAAGGAGGCGCAGGGTGGATTTTGACCTTACCAAAGAGCAGGAAATGATCCGTAAGGAAGTTAGAAAGTTTGCCCAAAAAGAGATTGCTCCCATTGCAGGCGAGCTGGATGAAAAAGAAGAATTTTCAGAAAAACTCACCCGGCAGATGGGAGAAATCGGTCTTTTCGGCATGTTTGTTTCAGAAAAGTATGAAGGACAGGCAATGGACTACATTTCATATATTATTGCAGTTGAAGAAATTGCAAGAATTGACGGTTCCCAGGCAGCCACTATTGCAGCAGGAAATTCGCTTGGTATCGGCCCGATCTACTATTTTGGCACTGAAGAACAAAAACTAAAATATCTTCCCGGACTTTGTGCAGGAGAAGGCCTGTGGGGATTTGGCTTAACTGAACCCACTGCCGGATCTGATGCCGGCGGCAGCAAAACAACGGCTGTACTGGATGGGAATGAATGGGTGATTAACGGATCAAAAATATTCATCACCAATGCTGCCTGTGATATGACTATGGGCGTAACCGTTCAGGCCATTACCGGCACAAGGGACAGCGGCAAACCCGAATATTCCTGTATCCTTGTTGAAGCAGGCACACCGGGATTTAAAGCCGTTCCCATGCATAAAAAAATGATGTGGCGATCCTCCAACACGGCGGAACTCTATTTTGATGATGTCAGGGTTCCCAAAGAAAATATATTGGGCCAAAAAGGCGACGGGTTCCACCAGATGCTGTCAACTCTTGACGGGGGGAGACTCTCCATTGGTGCCATGGGTCTTGGCGGTGCCCAGGGAGCCTTTGATCTTGCCTTAAAATATGCAAAAGAAAGAGAACAGTTCGGACAGCCCATCTCAAAATTTCAGGCCATTGCCTTTAAACTGGCCGATAGTGCCATGGAAATAGAGTGCGCCAGAAACCTGCTTTACAAAGCCTGCTGGCTGAAAAGCAATAAACGCCCCTTTGAAAAAGAAGCTGCCATGGGCAAGCTGTATTGTTCTGAAGTCATGTCCAGAGTGGCGGATCATGCTGTCCAGATTCATGGAGGGTATGGGTTAATGAAAGATTATAATGTGGAAAGATTTTACAGGGATCAAAAACTCCTGGAGATCGGTGAAGGAACCTCAGAAGTTCAACGCATTGTAATTTCACGCCATATTGGCTGCTGATACCAGGCTTTTATTTATATTGGTAATCTTCAGGAGAACATTATGAATACAAACAATCTTCTATTAGTTGAAGAAAAAAAACAGGCGGTCATCCTGACCATGAACAGACCTAAAGTGATGAACTGCCTGAATTTTGATCTCTTATATGCTATCAGAGATCAAATTGATGCGCTTCAATACAGAAACGATATCCGAACGGTCATCATTACCGGTGCAGGTGAAAAATCATTCTGCGCCGGGGCTGATTTAAAAGAGAGGGCTACCCTGACCCCGGATGAGGTGAAAAAATTTATTATCACCATTAGAAATCTGTTAACCTCTATCCAGAATCTTCCCATCCCCGTGATTTCTGCTGTGAATGGCATTGCTCTTGGCGGCGGCACCGAAGTAGCCCTGGCATCGGATATCCGCATCGCCTCTGAAAATGCAAGTATGGGGCTGACAGAAACACGGCTTGCCATCATCCCGGGAGGCGGTGGTACTCAGCGTCTGCCGCGAATTATTGGTGTGGCAAAGGCAAAAGAACTGATTTTTACAGGCAAACGTGTAACTGCACAAGAAGCCCTTTCTATCGGCCTTGTTAATAAGGTCACCCCCCCTGAAACCCTTTTGGATGAGTGCATAAAAATGGCAGACATGATTGCCGAAACCGGCCCCATTGCCGTTGAGATGGCCAAATACGCCATAGACAAAGGCATTGAAACCGACCTTGCCACAGGGCTTGCCATAGAATCCAATGCATACCGGGTAACCATACCCACTGAGGATAGAATCGAAGGCCTGACTGCATTTAAAGAAAAGAGAAAACCGCGTTATAAAGGGAGATAAAACCCCATGACGAATAATAGAATATTCTGGAAAGCTGAAGAAAAAAAACTTGAAGAACGGCGACAGGAAGCCATATGGCCTGGCGGGCAAGCAGCGGTTGACAAACTTGCCAAAAGAGGCAAACGCCCTGTCAGAGAACTGATAACAGACATCATAGATCCAAATACCCCATTTTTTGAACTCTCTACACTGGCAGGATTCGGCGTGGATTATCCAGGGGTTAAGGATGTGCCTTGTGCCGGAATTGTCACAGGAATAGGCAAAGTTCACGAAAACTGGACCATGATCATGGGAAGTGACAGCCGGGTTAAAGCCGGCACTTATTTTCCCATTACCTTAAAAAAACATATGAGAGCTCAGGCCATTGCAGAAAAATGTGGGTTAAACTGCATTTATATCGCTGACTCCGGAGGGGTTTTTCTCCCCATGCAGGCCGATGTATTTCCTGATGACCAGCATTTTGGATCCATCTTTTATAATATGGCCAGAATGTCCGCCATGGGACTTCGTCAGGTCACCTTAAGTACGGGCGGGAACACGGCAGGCGGTGCCTATATTGTATTTATGGCCTGTGAATCCATCATGATTGACAAACAGTCCTTTTCATTTCTTGGCGGCCCTCCCCTTGTAAAAATGGCCACAGGAGAAGAAATTTCTGCAGAAGATCTGGGAGGTGCCAGAGTTCATACTGAGATCTCCGGAGGTGCCGACCATCTATGTGCTGACCAAACCCAGGCCGTTACGAAAGTAAGAGAGTTGCTCTCCTTGACTGCACCGCAGAAGATTCATCTTCATAGATATGAATCTCAGGAACCTGAAGTCTCTCCTGATACCCTCTATGACATATTGCCCACGTCCCCTCACCACGGCATTAATGGATTAGAATTGATTAAAGCCATTGCAGATGGATCACAGTTTATTGAAAGCAAGAAAAATTTTGCCCCGGGCCGGGGACCTAATATTCTGACGGGAAAAATCAGAATAAAGGGGTTGCCCATCGGGGTTGTCTGTTCCAATGCAGCAGGCATTATCTTTCATGAAGCTGCCAAAAAAGTAGCGGAGTGGGTGGTTCGATGTTCCTATGAAAAGATCCCTTTGCTGTTTATCCAGAGTTCCCCCGGATACATGATTGGCTCTGACTCGGAACATGCCGGAATCGGTAAATTTGGTGCGGATATGGTTCGGGCGGTTTCCTGTGCCCAGGTACCACGAATTCAGCTGGTTATCGGCCCGGACAATGGAGCCGCCAATTACGGTATGTGCGGAAGAGCTTACAGGCCCAACTTTCTGTTTTCAACAATGAGAGCCCGGACCGGAGTCATGAGCGGCAGGAGTGCCGGCGGTGTCCTGTTAAGCATTGAAGAGGCAAAACGAAACGCCACGGGGAACCCCATGACGCCTGATGAAATAAATGAATTTCAGCAGAAAATGATTGATAAATATGATGGTGAAGCCCACCCCTTTTTCTGTGCATCACGGCTGTTAAACGACCGCGTGATTAAGTTTTGTGAAATCCGTGACTGGCTTGCCATGGCCTTTGAGGTCAGCCTTGTAAAACCCATTGGTGACGCAACATTTGGAAATTTCAGATTTTAAATAAACAGAGTCAGGAGAAAAAAATGACAGAATATGATTATTGGAAAATCTTTCCAAGAATGCCAAGAAAGGTAACTATTGGGGATATCACCATCCGTGATGGCTTTCAGCACCTTGAAAAATTTATTTCCACCGAGGCTAAAATCACTTATCTTGAAGAACTGATTTTTGCCGGATGCCGCGACATTGAAGTCACCAATCTGGGGAATCCGAGAACTATGCCCCAGTTCAGTGATGCTGAAGACCTTCTGGCCCATCTCAGGAGTGACAATTTTATCAGTCGGGCAGCCAAAAAAGGGATTAATATGGACGATGTGGTCTTGACGGCCATTACTATCCGTGAACCCTCCGTTGACCGGGCTATTGCGCTGAAAAAAAGAGGAATCGGCCCGGACAGGGTATTAATGATGGTCTCCACCGAAGAAGAGCACCATTTTGCCAACTCCGGCACCAGCCTCCCCAATTACTGGAAAGAGGCTGAAAGATCTATTAAAAAATGTTCCGATGCCGGCATTAAAATGTGCGGTACGGTCAGTACCATCTGGGGCAGCCCCATAGGCGGTGCAACAGATTTAAAAGATGCTGTTGAATTCACCAAATACTGGCTTTCCATCGGGGCCAGTGACATTGAGCATGCTGATCATGACGGGTCTGCATCTGCGGCAGATGTCTATCGGTATTTTTCCATGATTCTTGATGAAATCCCGGACACCAGCCTTCACGTTGCCCATTTTCATGAAACAAAAAGAGTCGCCGCCGCCTCGGTTCTTGCGGCTCTCCAGGCGGGCATCTGTCATTTTGAAGCCACCCTTGGCGGTCTTGGCGGCCAACCGGCTAACTTCCTGGGTGACAGGCCCATTAAAGGGACGGGCGACTATTATTATGATGATGCAAGATATGTAGGATTGATCTGCCTTGAAGATACACTTGTACAAATTGATGAAATGGGTATAGAACATGGATATGATGTTGACAGAATTCTGTGGCTGGGAAAACAGATGGAAAAAACGGTTGGCACAAGATTAAGAAGTGAAGCGATGATCAACGGCAGAACCCTTAAGGAAGGCCATATGCAGTATGCCAGACCCGGGCTTGCAAAAATTAAGAAAAAACTGAGCGAATCGCCAAATCAAAGTTTTCCCGAATAATAATGACAAGGAGATATTATGGACAAACAAGACAAAATCCCTCATATCAATCTAGATTATTTTGAAGATCTCACCGGAGATATAAAAAAGGGTGGAAAAGGTGATGTGGATGAAGTGGGAAAACGCATCAAACAGGTGAGAGAAGAAAGAGGTATTTCCATTGAAACGCTTTCCGATCTGACGGGATTTGACGTTTCCCGGCTTCAGGACATTGAAAGCGGCAAGGTAAAACCCCAGCTGGGAACCGTGATGAAACTTTCAAAGGCTCTGGATTCTGCTGTGGGGCGCCTGGTGTCAGATATGGGGACCAAACTGTATGCCATTACAAGGAAAGATGAAAGAAAACAAATTTCCCGTTCCACTTCAAAAACCAGCAAGCAGAATGTCTATTCTTACATGAGCCTTGCTCCTGAAGTTCAGGGCCGTCACATGGAGGCCTTGATAGTACAATTGGAAAAAAGCAAAGACAAAGAAATATCTGTCCATAACGGAGAAGAATTTATTTTTGTGCTGAACGGTATTGCCAATCTGACCATTGGGAAAGACACATATGATCTTGAACCGGGCGACAGTGCCTACTACCTGTCCACCACGCCCCATTTTATTACTGCGAAAACGGATAAAGCCACCATACTTGCTGTTCTGTATGAATAAGGAGATTGAAAAAATGTCAAAACTGTTATGGCAGCCGTCTGAAGAAAGAATTAAAACTACCAATATGTATCGTTTCATGATGATTGTGAATAAAAAATTTAACAAAGCGTTCAAAGACTATGCCGCTTTGTGGGAATGGTCTGTGGATAATCTTGAAGATTTCTGGGCAACCGCCTGGGATTTTCTTGATATCAAAGCCTCTCAACCCTATGAAAAAGCCATTGACGATCCAAATAAAATGCCCGGAGCAAAATTCTTTGTCAATTCCAAACTTAATTTTGCTGAAAACCTTTTACAATTTAAGAATGACGATTTGGCTTTAATTTTCAGAGGAGAGGATTCAGTTCGAAGGACACTGACCTATAACCAGCTGTATGATGAAGTGGCTAAAACAGCCGCCGCTTTAAGAGCACTTGGCATAAAAAAAGGCGACCGGGTAGTGGGATTTGTCCCCAATATGCCCGAAAGTATCATTGCCATGCTGGCCGCCACAAGTCTGGGTGCCATCTGGTCCTCCTGCTCACCAGATTTTGGAATCAAAGGCGTTCTGGACCGATTCGGTCAAACCCGACCCAAAGTATTATTCACAGCGGACGGCTATTTTTTCAAAGGCAAACCCCTGGACAGTATTAAAAAAATTGCCGGGATCGTTCAGGAAATTCCCTCCATTGAAAAAATTGTCGTGATCCCCTATGTGTCTGAAAAACCCGATATCAGTGCCTTGCCAAATGCTGTCATGTTTGAGGAGTTTAAAGAACCGGATGCAAATAAAATTGATTTTCAACAAATGGAGTTTGATGATCCCCTTTATATCATGTATTCTTCCGGGACCACAGGACTTCCCAAATGCATGGTACAGAGTGTGGGCGGTGTTCTTTTACACCAGAAAAAAGAATTGGTACTCCATACGGATTTGAAAGAAGACGACACCATTTTCTATTTTACCACCTGCGGCTGGATGATGTGGAATTGGCTGACCTGTTCATTAAGTGTGGGCGCCACGCTTGTTCTGTTTGACGGCAATCCCTTCCATCCCGGCCCTGAGTCCTTATGGAAGATGGCCCAAGATGAAAAAGTAACGATTTTCGGCACCAGCGCCGGGTATATTGAAGCCTTAAAAACTGCCGGAGTAAAACCCGGAAAACAATTTGATCTGTCTGCCTTAAAATCAATTCTTTCAACGGGTTCCCCCCTGTCAGATGAAAATTTTGAATTTATATACAAGGAAGTCAAAGAAGACCTCCAGCTTTCCTCCATTTCCGGTGGTTCAGACCTCAACGGCTGTTTTGCCCTGGGAAATCCCATCGGGCCGGTCTATACCGGAGAACTCCAGTGCCGCGGCCTTGGCATGAAGGTTTATGCCTATGATGAAAGTGGCAAACCTGTAGTAGGTAAACAGGCTGAACTAGTCTGCACCGCGCCCTTCCCGTCCATGCCCATCTTTTTCTGGGGGGACGAAGACGGCTCCAAATACCATTCTGCCTATTTTGACGACTATCCGGGAATCTGGACCCATGGAGATTTTATCATGGTCACAGAACACGGTGGTGTGATCATGTACGGCAGATCAGATGCCACACTTAATCCCGGTGGTGTCAGGATTGGTACGGCTGAAATCTACCGCCGGCTTGATGCCATGGAAGAACTTGAAGACTCTGTTATTGTAGGGCAGTCCTGGAACAATGACGTCAGGGTCATTCTCTTTGTTAAAATGGCCCAGGGGTTTGAACTGAACGATGAACTTCAAAATAAAATCAGGGCTGATATCAGGGTCAATGCCTCTCCAAGGCATGTCCCGGCTAAAATTATTGAATGCCCGGATGTTCCCTATACACTCAATATGAAAAAGGTGGAGCTGGCTGTTAAAAAAATGATCGAGGGAAAAGAAGTGAAAAACAAGGATGCATTGAAGAATCCTGAATCCCTTAATTTTTTTGGTAATCTTGAAGAACTTAACTCATAAACTTAAGGGGGTCAGTCTTGGCTTATTTACCGAATAAGCCAAGACTGACCCCAATTTACAATTTACCATGGAATCAGAAATAAAAAATCACTATAATTCAGACGATCTGACTCAAACCATAAAAACCGCATTACTCAAAGCAGGGAAAGATCTTTCAAATCTTGAATTAAAAGATCTCTCCCCCATTGATCAGATACATACCGGGGGTGCCCGGACCAGCATTGAATTATTTAAAAAAACAAGACTCTCTCCCGACGCATTGGTTCTTGATGCCGGCTGCGGTCTTGGCGGATCTTCCCGGCTCCTTGCCAGACAATTTAACTGCAAGGTTATCGGGGTTGATCTGGCAGACAAATTTATCGAAGCGGCAAATTTTTTGACCCAGTGTACCCGACTTGAAGACTTTGTTGCATTCCAACAAGGCTCCATTCTTGAGCTGCCCTTTGAAGACAATACCTTTGATGCTGTTTTATGCCAGCATATTTTAATGAATATTGAAGACACATCAACAGCAGCCAAAGAATTTTCCAGAATATTAAAACCCAGTGGAAAGCTGATGTTACATGAAATCACAAAGGGAGAAAATGATACGCTTCTTCTTCCCGTTCCCTGGGCGGACAAATCCTCTATCTCATTTCTTGAATCCTGGGATATTCTGTCCCATATTTTTAAAGACCATGGGTTTGAAATAGAACTCTTTTCAGATCAAACCTCCAGTGCCTGCACAGGGTGGGAAAAATTTAATGCTATTTCCAAAAATAGGCCTCCCCGACCCAACGCTCTGAATCTCGGTATCATTTTCGGTAATAATGCAAAATTTTTTGGCAAAAACATGTATACAAACTTTAAAAATAATTCAATTTGTCTTGTTGAAGCTGTGCTAAAAAAAAGCTATGATACATAAATCTCATTTTTTATTATCAAACAACTTAAAGAAAAGGGATGCAAAAATGAAATATTTTAAACTTGTGCTCGTGATTTCTTTTGGACTTTTTTTTCTGGCAGGTTGCAACACAGTAGGGGTTGGTATCCAGATACCGGGAGTACCCGTTCATCAAGCAAAATATCATAAACCGGGACCGCCTCCTCATGCACCAGCCCATGGATACCGTCATAAAAACCGTCATGGCCATAACCTTGAATACCGATCGGGA
>Ga0190327_1000002_pt1 | contig 53588 bp, 40 predicted proteins | sample 48720401_MG_FD_161667 | JGI IMG/M metagenome (GOLD analysis project Ga0190327, IMG submission 161667) | Hydrothermal vent sediment bacterial communities from Southern Trench, Guaymas Basin, Mexico - 4872-04-0-1_MG | ecosystem: Environmental > Aquatic > Marine > Hydrothermal vents > Sediment ... | reverse complement strand
TAAAGTACTATTCCGAATCCAGTTATCTGTTTCCACGGGCTGATTCAGGCTGTCATGACTCAGGGAAACTTTGAATTTACTATGGTTTGTTAGTTGAAGGCTGGTTGTAGGATATTTCTTATGGAAAATATACAGAGGCATAAAAAGGGACATAAAAAGGGACTTGTGTTTTTATCCCATATCATCTAATTATAGCTTTTCATTTTTAAACAAAAAGGATTGCCATGCCCTACACGGGTGAATTAATTGCCTTTGCCACTGTATTTTGCTGGACCATCAGCATCCAGTTTTTCGAAGCTGCGTCCAAAAGAGTGGGAGCAACCCCGGTCAATATTATCAGGTTGACTGTCGCGTTGATCCTTTTCAGTCTTTTTTTGTTTATCCGGCAGGGGGATATCCTGCCGGTTCACTTTCCGGCCCATGCCTGGATTTATCTTTCTCTTTCCGGGGTCATCGGTTTTTTTATAGGAGATATTTTTCTTTTCAAAGCCCTTGTTGAACTTGGTCCAAGAGTTACCATGCTGATCTTCAGCCTGTCCGCACCCACTACAGCTTTGATCGGCTGGTTGTTTCTGGATGAAATATATGTTCTTCATCAATGGGTGGGTATGTTTGTCACCCTTTTCGGTGTTGGAATTGTCATCCTTGAAAGGAATCAAAGACCGTCAAATTCTTCAACACTGAAAATCAGAAACATCACGGTAACAGGGGGTTTATTTGGATTTGGCGCCATGCTGGGTCAGGCAGTGGGATATAGTTTAAGTAAAATCGGGATGCAGACAGAATCGGGATATCTGGATGCATTTTCAGCAACCCAGATCAGGGTGATTGCGGCATTTCTTTGCTTTCTTGTTTTTTTTACAGTTATTAGAAAATGGGGAATGGTTAAATCCGCTGTGAGGGATACAACCGCTGTGATTTTTACGGCTGTCGGGTCTGCTGTCGGCCCGTTTTTAGGGGTGTCTCTTTCCCTTATGGTATTGCATTATCTGACAACCGGCGTGGCCTCCACATTTCTTTCTCTTGTGCCTGTTTTTATTATTCCATTTTCAATCTTTCTTCACAAAGAATATGTTTCCATCAGGGCAATTGCCGGGGCTGTCGTTGCCGTGTTCGGCATTTATCTTTTGATGGCGTAATTAAAGCCGATAAACACCGGTAGGATGCCAGGATTGTAATCCAATGCCTTATCTTGTATGATGCGTTAAGTGAAAATTGGAGTTACTTTTTTTAGGATAGTATTGTCAACCATGTTTCTTCCCACAACACAACAAGAAGTAAAAAAACTGAAGTGGCAGCAATTGGATGTGATTCTTGTCACAGGGGATGCTTATATTGATTCCCCGTTTATAGGGGTTGCCATCATCGGGAAAGTTCTGGTGGATAAAGGCTTTCGCGTGGGGATCATTGCCCAGCCGGACATGGACAGCAACGCAGATATTTCACGACTGGGAGAACCCGCTCTTTTCTGGGGGATTACAGGGGGGTGTGTGGATTCCATGGTGGCAAACTATACGGCTACTAAAAAACGAAGGCAAAAAGATGATTATACGCCCGGCGGCATCAATAACCGGCGCCCGGACAGGGCTGTGATTGCCTATGCCAACCTTGTCAGAAAATATTTTAAAAATACCCGACCCATTGTTCTGGGTGGTATTGAAGCAAGCTTAAGACGAATTGCCCATTATGATTTCTGGTCAAACAAAATTCGACGATCTATTCTCTTTGATGCAAAAGCGGATTACCTTTTATTTGGCATGGCCCATCATACAGTCGTCAAATTTGCAAGTGCGCTCAAGGAAAAGAAAAATCCAGACAATTTGAAGGGTATTGCTTTTATTTCAAAAGAAAAGAATGGCATGGAACTGCCTTCCTTTGAAGCGGTTCAAAAAAATAAAGAGGACTATATTAAAAGTTTTCACATATTTTATAAAAACAATGATCCCATCACTGCGCAACGGCTTTGTCAACGGCACAATGACCGCTATCTGGTATTAAACCCATCACAACCTTATAGCACCACTGACGAACTGGATCATATCCATTCTCTTGGATTTGAAAGAGATCTTCACCCGTTTCATAAAACGTCAGGGAGTGTCAAGGCACTTTCAACCATACGATTTTCCATTCCCATCCATTACGGCTGCTATGGTGAATGTAATTTTTGCGCCATTTCAATTCACCAGGGTCAAACTGTTCGATTTCGAAGTGAGGATTCCATTGTAACTGAAGCAAAAGCTATTTCACATCTTGAAGATTTTAAAGGGTATATTACAGACCTTGGCGGCCCCACTGCAAATATGTACGGTTTTGAATGCAAAAAGAAACTAAAAAAAGGGGCTTGTCAGGATAAGCGCTGCCTCTTTCCTGAACCCTGCAAAAGCCTTTCCCCGGATCATTCAAAACAAATACAATTGATACAGAAAATCGAACGCCTGCCTGGTATTAAAAAAGTATTTATCAGCTCGGGTATTCGGTATGATCTTATTTTAAATGATAAAAAGAAAGGCATGGCATATCTTGAAAAAATAGCAAAAGACAATGTGTCCGGGCAAATGAAAGTCGCACCGGAACATGCGGTACCCCATGTTTTAAACTTAATGGGTAAGCAGCATATCGATCTGCTCTTAGAATTTAAAAACAAATTTGATGCCTTGAGTAAAAAAGCGGGAAAAAAACAATTTTTAACCTATTATTTAATCGCTGCCCATCCCGGTTGCAGCATGAAAGATATGGATGCGTTAAAAAAATTTACCACCCAAAATCTTAAAATGACACCTGAACAGGTTCAGATTTTTACGCCATCCCCTTCCACCTATTCGACCTTGATGTATTATACCGGTTTAGACCCTTTTTCCATGACCCCTTTATTTGTTGAAAAAAATCCAGTCAAGAAAGAAAAACAAAAAACAATTGTTACGAAAAAACCGCTACGACAGGGTTATACGATAAGAAAATCTTATGACCGATGATACCTTTAAAACCTAGTTGTGAAATTTATTTTAAGGTGACTTCCAGTTTCACCGGATGGTGATCCGAATGTTCAAAATTAAGATAAATACCCTGGACCTGTTTAACTTCAATATTCGGTGACACCAGGAAAAAATCGATCACCGTTGTCAGCGTTGTCTGTTGATCATATGGGGCGACAAGGCGTCTGTTGGTCGGAATTTTTTGATCATATACCCATTGCCATTCCGGTAAATACTTTTTTCCGATATCCATGCGATTTTCATTATCCATGGGGTTTTGTTTAAATTCAGAATTAAAATTTGGCGGGCACTGGTTCCAGTCTCCACCGACAATCACATAATTGCCTTTTTTATATTCTTTGAGTAAAAAATTCTTAAGATATGCCATCTGATTGCTTCTGAGCGTTCCGTCATCATAGGCTGAGTTGTGGGTGTTAATTACCAGAAGATATTTTCCAGTTTCAAGCAAATATTTTGATACCAGAAAACACCGGTCCAGCATAAACAGCCCCTGGGGCCATGCATAATTCCCTGGAAAAGAATGCCGGACAACTGAAACAGGTTCAAACCGGGCCAGTGTCTGCAATCCTGACAAAACAGATCCAAGGGGATTGGAAGGGGGAACAGGTACAAAAAAGACGTCGTAATTTTTACCAAAGCTTGAATGAAATTGGGAAAATATTTTTGCTATTTTTGAAACCTCATCAACAGAATAACTTCTCTTTGATTTTTGATCCACCTCCTGAAATAAAAAGAAATCAATATCGTTTTGCCGGGCAATAAATGTTTCAATGGCCGATATATTTTTTTCCACAATTTGTCTGGCCGGTCTCACCTGTTTTCCGCCATCATAGAAAAAATCCATGTCCCGGCCCAAGCCCCCGTAACCGATATTCCAGATCAATAACCTGAAATTTTTCTGTCCAGAAATCGCTTTGGCCTCTTTTTTTTCAAATACCACGACAGTTGGATCAGGCTGGTAATCTGAAACGGTTGCATATCCTATCAGGCAGACAAATCCCAATACCAAAATACAAATAAGGCCGAAAATGATCTTGAATAGATTCTTCATACTGGCAGAATAAAGGTTTCAATCGTGAGAGTCAATATTCAAAGGATTTAAAAATATGATTGACAAAGATTATCGAATGGTTTAACCATTAGAATAGTAAAATTATATTCAGGAGAGAGTATGACAGAGAATAGAATTAATGCTCACCCGATTTTAGATATTCCCCGAAAAGAAACCATCTCTTTTTATTGGAACAAATCAAAACTTGTGGGCAAAAAAAATGAAATGATCTCATCCGCACTTTTTGCGAACAATATAAAAATATTCGGCCATCACCATAAAGATGGGTCAGCACAAGGGATATTTTGTGCCAATGGTCAATGCGCAAAATGCACGGTCATTGCCAACGGCATACCGGTAAAAGCCTGTATGACCGCCGTCAAAGAAAATATGATTGTTGAAAGTGTTGAAGGACTGCCCAAACTGCCGGATGTGGATAAAAAGCCAAAAATCAGCAATATTGAGCATATCAATACAGATGTCCTTATTATTGGTGGCGGGCCTGCTGGATTGTCCGCAGCCATTCAACTGGATGACCATCAGATTAATACCATTCTGGTGGACGATAAGGATAAGCTGGGGGGGAAACTTGTTCTACAGACCCATAAATTTTTCGGGTCGGTGGAAGATTCCCATGCCGGCATGCGCGGCATGGATATCGGTGGCATGCTGGCTCAAAAAATTGAAGAAAGTACTTCTATCAACGTATGGAAAAACAGCACGGCTCTCTATGTATTTGATGACAAAAAAGTCGGCATCCTCAAAGATGGGGTCTATAAAATTGTTACCCCGAAAGTCATTTTAAATGCCGCCGGTGCCCGGGAGAAATTCTTAAGATTCAACGGCAATTCATTGCCCGGAGTATATGGCGCCGGCGCCTTTCAGACCCTTGTAAACAGGGACCTTATCAAACCCACAGAAAAACTTTTTATTATTGGCGGTGGCAATGTGGGTATTATTGCCGGATACCATGCTCTGCAGGCCGGCATTAATGTTGTGGGACTTTGTGAAGCCCTGCCCGAATGTGGGGGATACAAGGTGCATGAAGACAAGCTCAAAAGACTTGGCGTTCCCATATACACTTCCCATTCCATTGTATCGGCCAATGGGGAGGAATCGGTTTCTTCGGTCACCATTGCCGGAATCGATAAAAACTTTCAGGTTATTGAGGGAACCGACAAAACCTTTGAGTGCGACACCATTCTTATTGCCGTGGGTCTTGAATCTGTTTCAGAATTCACTGAGGAAGCACGATCCGCCGGCATCAAGGTTTTTTCCGCAGGGGATGCTTCTGAAATTGCTGAAGCATCATCCGCCATGTTCAATGGTAAAATCGCAGGATTAAAAGTTGTTCAGCACTTCAAACCAGACACAAAAGAGATCCCTGAATCCTGGTATGAAAAAGCAGATATCCTCAAATCTCATCCAGGCCCTGTCCAGAAGCTTGAAGTCCCGGTCAACGAAAAAGGAATCTTCCCAGTCATCCACTGCAAGCAGGAAATTCCCTGCAACCCCTGCAGTACGATCTGCCCTGAAGGCTCTATCCAAATGCAGGGAGATCCCATTAAAGGCCTGCCCAAATTTAACGGAGACTGCAAAGGATGCATGAAATGCCTTACCATCTGCCCCGGGCTTGCCATTACCCTGGTGGATTACAGAAAAGACAAGGACAACCCGATGGTCTTTCTGCCCTATGAAATATCCAATTTTGAAGTCAAAAAAGGAGATGATATCGCCCTGGTTGATGTAGATGGAAATCCTCTGGGCACTTACACGGCTCTTGGAGCAAAGGCAACAAAAGAAAGCAACCGGACCCGAATTGTAAGGGTTAGAGTGCCAAAGGAGATTGCCAAAAAAGTAGTGGCATTTACCATCCAGGGAAAAGAAGTTACTCGGGAACTGACGGAAAAAATTCCCCATGATCATATTCAGGATGATGAAGTGGTCTGCCTCTGCGAAAGAGTGACAGCAGGTGAAATCAGGGATCTTGTTAGAAAAGGCATTACCGATATGAACCAGATCAAAGCTATCTCAAGGGCCGGCATGGGACCCTGCGGGTATAAAACCTGTGAGAACCTGATGAAGCAGATTTTCTGGGCAGAAAAAACAGCCCGGAAAGATATCGTCAATAATATTCGACGACCCCTGTATATCGAAGTTCCCCTGGGCAAATTTGCCAATGGAGGTCAATAATGAAAAAATATGATGTTATCATTATCGGTGCGGGTTCTGTTGGTGTGCCGGCTGCCTTGTCCCTGGCCAAAAATAAAGTAAAGGTACTTGTCATTGATGCGCTTGCATCGCCGGGTCAGGGGCAGAACAAAAAGGCCATTGGCGGCATTAGGGCCACCCATTCTGATAAAGGAAAAATCTTCACCAGTCAGAGAAGCATTGAAATCTTTTCCACCTGGAAAGAGGTTCATGGCGATGATATCGGCTGGATTCAAAACGGGTACAGTTTTCCTGCTTATACAGATGAAGATGCTAAAAAACTAAAGGATTTAATGAAAATTCAAAAGTCCTTTAATCTGGATATTGACTGGTTGACCCCGGAAGAATATCTGAAAATTGTCCCCGGCATTAACAAAAAAAACTTGGGAGGCGCAACCTATTCGCCGAAAGATGGCAGTGCATCCCCCCTTTTAACCATTAATGCCTTTTATTTTAAAAGCCTTGAATATGGTGCCGAGTATAAATTTAAAGAAAAAGTGGAAGCCATCACCATTTCAAGTGACTCCGACATAAAAATTAAAACCGACAAGGATGAATACACCGCTGCAAAAGTCATCAATGCCGCAGGCAATGCTGCCCGTGAGATGGGACAAATGATCGGTCTTGATTTTCCGGTGGAACCGGACAGCCATGAAGGTGCCATTACAGAGCCGGTTCAACGGTTTTTCGGACCCATGATTGTTGATTTAAGGCCTTCCCAGGATCCGGCGACAGAAGATTCAGCCAATTTCTATTTTTACCAGAACAATGAAGGCCAGGTGATTTTCTGCCTGACACCCAAGCATCTGATGAAAGGGACAGACAGTGAAGCCACATCTGTATTTCTCCCCCAGGTGGCCAAACGAATGGTGGCTCTCTTTCCAAAACTTGCCAATCTTAAAGTCAGAAGAACCTGGAGAGGACAATACCCCATGACGCCTGACGGGTTCCCTATTGTTGGAGAAACAAAAGAATTTCCTAATTTTATTAATGCCATCGGCATGTGCGGCCAGGGCTATATGTTAGGGCCGGGGCTTGGTGAATTATTAACCAGAATTGTGACTTGCGAATTAACACAGGATGATATAGATGTTTTAAAACATTTCAATTTATATAGAGATTTTTCCGGAATAGAACAATTTAAATAGGAGACCTGCGGGATGATTTAATGTTTAAAAAAGCAAAGCAGAGCAGAGTATTCCAGGATGTGGTTGAACAGATACAGGATGCCATTATAAACGGCAAGCTTTCGCCCGGCACAAAACTTCCGCCGGAACGGGAATTAAAAGACAGATTCAACACTAGCCGCGGAACTTTAAGGGAAGCCTTAAGAGTGCTTGAGCAAAAAGGACTCATTGAAATTAAACTGGGGGTCTCAGGCGGAGCCATTGTCAAACGCATTGATGCCGAACCTGTTGTTGAGTCCCTAGCCCTTTTAATCCGTTCGGGAGGTGTCTCCCTTGAACACCTTGCAGAATTTCGAATCAAAATCGAAGGCAGCTTGGTTGAGCTTGCTGCCACTCGTGCCACAAAAAAAGATATCAAGGCGCTGGAAGCGCTGTTTAATCAGGCAAAAGCCTGTTATAAAAAAAATGACTGGGGAAATTTTCTCAAGATTGATGAAAAAATGCATACCTATATCGGTACCATGACACGGAATCCTGTGTTCCAGTTTGTGCAAAAAAGCATCCATGACAATATTCACCCGTATTATGAAGAATATCTCCCCATGAACAAAAAAAGAACCCTTGAAAACTTGACAGACTTTGAAAAGATCATTGATGCCATGAAAGTCAATGATGCAAAAGCAGCTTCTGCCATTATCATGGATCACGTCAAACGGTTCAGCGACAAAATGCAGGAAAAGATAAACAGATCTAATTAAATAATTAAAATGAAATGAGAAAGCACGTGAAAACACCACCCCAAAAAACGCCGATTGATTCTATTGTCGTCAGGCAGGAAATAGAAAAAATGGGGCTTAAATCCGTTGGCCTCGCTTCTATCAGGGAGCTGAACCGAATCGTAAATAATATTGAAGCAGCCACCCATGAGAGTTATATCCGAATGGAGATGGGGGTGCCAGGCTTTGATCCTCCGAAAATAGCCGTGGATGCTGAAATCGAAGCCTTGAAAAGAGGTGTCGGCTCCAAATATCCGCCCTTTGACGGTATTCCTGAATTGAAATTTGAAATTTCCCAATTTGTTAAAAACTTTATTGATGTGGACATCAAACTTGAATCCTGTTTCCCCACAGTGGGCTCCATGCAGGGATGCTATATGGCCATGATGTGCACCACCCGAAGAATAAAAGGCAAAGACAAGATTCTCTTTATAGATCCGGGCTTTCCTGTCAATAAACGCCAAGCCAGCGTCATTGGTGTGCCCTATGATAACTTTGACGTGTATGAATTCAGGGGTAATAAGCTCAAGGCAAAACTTGAATCCTACCTTGAAAAAGGGGATATTGCCTCCCTTATGTACTCTAATCCCAACAATCCTGCCTGGATCTGCTTCACTGATCAAGAACTTCAGATCATTGGTGAGCTGGCCACAAAATATGACTGTATTGTCATGGAAGATCTGGCTTATTTTGGTATGGATTTCAGAAAAGATTATTCTGTTCCCGGGGAAAAACCCTTTATCCCCTCTGTTGCCAAATATACGGACAATTATATCCTGCTCATTTCAAGCTCCAAAGCTTTTTCCCTTGCCGGTCAGAGAATCGGCATGACCGCCATCCCTGGCAAGCTTTTTAATTCCAAAGGCAATAACCTTGAGCCTTATTTCGGGTCTGATAAATTTGGCTATGCCTATATTTTCGGCGCCATGTATGCCTTAAGTTCCGGGGTTTCCCACACCAACCAATGGGGGCTTGCCGGGCTTTTAAAGGCGGTCAATAACGGCGACTATAATTTTGTGGAAAATGTAAAAGAGTATGGAGACCGGGCCCGTGTCATGAAAAAACTTTTCACGGACAATGGGTTTCAGATTGTCTATGATATGGACGAAAATGAAAAAATAGCCGATGGATTCTATTTCACTATTTCATATCCCGGATTTAGTGGGATCGAACTGGTAGAAGAACTGCTTTACTATGGCATCAGCGCCATTTCACTGACTACCACAGGAAGTGACCGGCATGAAGGCTTGCGGGCTTGTGTTTCTCTGACAGGGAAGGAGAGATTCAAGGATCTTGAAGACCGGTTAAAATCCTTTGAAAAGGATCATCCCCCCGGCAATTAGATTTTTTAAATTTAGCTTGACTTTATATTGATTTGATACCTTTATGAGAGTAGTTTCAGAATATAAATTTTGAATTAATAATCAAGGCGACTCATGATGAATATTTTTGAAAATTCTCAAACCGCTGAAATCTTAATTGTTGATGACGAACCCATGATAAGAGATCTGCTTGAAAATATCATGGAAAAAACGAATTATGCTTGTTATTTTGCAAAGAATGGTGAAACAGCATTGGAAATGCTCTCCAGACAGACATTTGATGTGGTGCTTACTGACATTGATATGCCGGTAATGGGTGGTATTGAGCTGGCTAAAATTATTAAATCAAAATTTACTGCCGATGTTATTGTAATGACAGGCCAAACCCGAAGCTATCAATATGATGAAATTATCAATATCGGTGCCAGTGATTTTGTTGAAAAGCCTTTTTCACCCAGAGAAATAATACTCAGAGTAAATCGTGTGTTGCGGGAAAGACATCTTAAACAAGAAACAAGAAAAACCCATGATGAGCTCAAAGAATCTTATCTTGATTCCATCCATCGTCTGGTCATGGCGGCAGAATATAAAGATGAAGATACTGGGGATCATATTGTCAGGATCGGGCAATATTGCTCGCTCATCGCTAAAAAACTGAATCTTTCCCGGGAGTTTAAAGAAACCATCTATTATGCAGCGCCCATGCATGATATCGGAAAAATCGGCATCCCGGATAAAATTCTATTAAAACCGGGAAAACTCACCTCTGACGAGTTTGAAACCATGAAAACCCACACACAGATCGGAGCAAGACTTTTATCCCAATCCAAATCAAAAATCCTTCAGATGGCCCATGAAATTGCCCTGACCCATCATGAGAAATTTAACGGAAGCGGATATCCCAATCAATTAAAAGGAGCGGATATTCATATATCCGGACGAATTGTCGCTATAGCCGACACCTTTGATGCCCTCACCTCAAAACGACCCTATAAAGATCCGTATCCTCCCGAAATTACTTGTGATATTTTAAAAAAAGAAAGGGGTAAGCACTTTGACCCTGAGGTCCTTGATATTTTTATCACCAATTTTGATCAATTCCTGAAAATTAGAGGCAAGATCGGTACTTTTGAAGGTAGAACAGATCAACATTTCATGCTCAGTGAACGGGATAAAGAAGACGGTGAAATAGTTTGACAGGAAGAAATTGGAAACACTTTATCATTCTTATTCAATGATCTAAAAGCAGCGGCCCTGGCCTGTATTTCTCAGGGCCGTAAAGAATTTTTCCCCCAACCCTTGTGGCAAGCTCGTTTAACAGGCCTCCGAAAAGAAGGTTATGAAATGGCAGCAAAGAATACCAGTAGAGGATTCCATACAATCCTGTGGGACGGAATCTCGTACCAAGCCTGAGTTCTGTCCCTTTTTCGTTCGGGATCAGTTCAAATGTCAAAAGCGCTTCACCCGGCAATTTCATTTCTGCCAGAAGAATCAGTTTAACGGGAGGTTTAATATCTAAAACCCGCCAGAAATCAAGGACATCACCGACATAAAGCTGTTCAGGATGACGCCGTCCTCTTCTTAAGCCGACACCGCCCGCAATCTGATCCATCAACCCCCTGATCTGCCACAGGATATCACCGTAATACCATCCATTAGCCCCACCAATTCGGGTTATCCAAAACCAGAATTCATCGGGTTCGCAGGCCAGGGTGATTTTATACCCGCCCTGGAGCAGTGTCCCCCCGGAATAGGCAGCATCTCCTGCATACAGCCACTCAGGCGAATGTAAATCGCCGGCATCTGTCCATCGGGTTTCCACAATTTTAAGAGAGTCCTTTTGAATGGCCCGCTCTATTGAATTGCAACAGCGTACCAGATCCTGGGGGATAATTTTTCTGATGTTATCCTCTTTTGTAATGATTTTAACACCCAGTCCGTCAAGAAGCGGCTGAGAAATACCGGGTGATATGGGAAGCAAGAGTTTTGCGATGGTATGAGCAATTGTTTTACCCAGTTTAAAAGGAAATGTGGGGGAATGAATAAACAAAGGCTTTCGCAGACCCGCCTGTTCCGTGTAAATTTCAAACAGCTGCCTGTAAGTTAAAATTTCCGGCCCGCCAATGTCATATGTCTGGCCGATGGTCTCTTTTTTTTCAAGGCAGTTCTCCAGATAAATTAGAACATTTCGAATACAAATAGGTTGAATTTTTGTATCTATTATGCTCCTCGGTATAATAAAAAAAGGCATTCTTTCTGAAATGTATCTGAGCATTTCAAAAGAGGCACTACCTGATCCAATAATATGGGCTGAACGAAAAGCAGTAACAGGTGCCCGGCCCGATTGAAGAATTTTTTCAACTTCCCGCCTGCTTTTAAGGTGTAAACTTGCATTGGGTTCATTCCCGCCTAAACCGCCAAGGTAGATGATTCGCTTAAGGTTATGTTTATCAGATAATGAAATAAAATTTTGGGCAGCTCTGCGATCTGCATCGACAAAATTGTGATGTTCTTCAGACATTGAATGAACAAGATAATATGCCACTTCGCAATCTTTTAAGGCGTCTTCAAGACTCTCAGGATCATGAACGTCCGCTTCAACAAATTCAAGGTTAGGAGAATCTTTCCACGACCTTCCCTGAATTTTATCCATGCACCGAGCCATTGCCCTGACCCTGTAACCACCTTTCAGCAATCCTAAAACAAGTCTGCCGCCGATATAACCTGTAGCACCTGTTATTAAAATCAATGGTTTCTTCATAAAGACCCCCTACCCGTCAGCATACCAACAGGCATGGTAATGCTGTATACACCGTATTCCCGTTCACTCTTAAGATTTGGACAGGCCTTTTTAAACACCTTCATTATCTTATAATTGGAAAACAAGACTGTCGCTGTAAAAACCTCAATACCCCTTTCTTTTCCAAGTTTCAATAATAAATTTACCATATAGGTGGCAATGCCAAGATTGTTATACTTTTCATCAACAATTAAGGCAATTTCAGCCATAACAGAGTCTGATTCCTCTCTTAAATATCTTGCCTCTGCGATTAAAATGTCTTCTCCCTGCTTCCCGATCAGTCCTACGATTGACATGGTATGGTTCCAGTCAATATTGACATATTCCTGCATTTTTGAATGGGGCATAGTGGTAATGCAGTAAAAATACCGGTAATAGATAGCTTCATTGGAAAACCGGTAGAACAATTTTCTCATCTGTCCCTCATCCGAAGGTTTTATGGGTCTGAACCTCACCTTGACCCCATTTTTAAAGATCTGCTGCTCGTGAATCTCATGGGGATAAAGACGGCTGCTTTCCTTTAAGAATATCTGGTCCGGATACAGCATATTTTTCTTTTTTGCCTTATTAAATAATTCCAGGCGGTCATCCGGATGGGCAATCTCAATCATGGCCTGGGCCCGTTCCCGTATGGAAAGACCGTTGAGCATGGCTGCCCCGTATTCTGTCACCACCATGTCAATGGATTCTTCAAACCCCAGTTGATTGTGGTACCGTTTGATTGAAAATTTAATATTGGAGTGATGGTTCAGATTCCTGCTGGGAAGACCGAATATGATACGGCCTCCCTTGGAAATCTGCGCCCCTAAAAAAGAGTCTATCAGTTCCATGGGACCGCTGATGACATTTCCTTTACCATGGTGTAAAACAACGCGGCCGGACAAATCAACTTTGCGCGCAGGAATTACCGCAACAAACCCTGGGTTTTTACCGATATTGACCGGGTCAAAAACCGTCTGGATTCCCTGGAATTCCACCCGGTGGTTCCGGTCAAGCCAGGCCATTAGGGCAGGCGTTCCAAATGCATAGGATGCAATAGATTTTCCCTGAAAGATATTTTTATAAAGGTTGGTCACTGCCCCGCTTTTCATAAGATCCATCAAGGCATCGGTAAACACAGGAGAGTGGATCCCAAGGTGATGTTTATTCACCAGTTTTTTACCCAGGGCTTCAAACAACGGACCAATGGAAAACGCAATACAGCTTTTGTCCTGGATCAAAGAAGCAATGCGGCCGGCCAGACGGTCAAAAGCAGTACCGGTTTCCCAACGCTCAAAATAAACCGGATCGTTCTGGGAATAAATCAGCATGTCAAATTCCGACATATTGACAAACGTATCGCCAAAGGTCCTGGGAATTTTTGGGTTGATCTCACCCACGACAAGGGCAGCCTGTTCCATGGCAGACCGTGCCACATCAATAGAAATCCCCAAGCTGGCATTTCCTGAATCATCAGGCGGAGAAACCTGGATAAACGCAACATCAACCTGGATAAGTCCCGACTCAAACAGTCGATGCAATTTTTTGAATCGAATGGGAATCAGGTCTACCAAGCCTCTGGTAATCGCCTTATTTACCATATTGCCTGAACTGAATGTCTTCAGCCGGTATTTATGGGAATCAAGTGTTTTAAGGGATATCGTATCACTAAAATTTACAAGCTGAATCAACTCAAGATCAACCAGCTTCTTATTATCGGAGCGCATCAGCCGCTTTACCAGGGTGCGGGGTTCAGAAATACCCGTGCCCAAAAAAATACTCATTCCCGGTCGGATCTTTTTCATGACGATACCAGGATCAATAATTTTTTGTTTCCAATTCATATTGATACCTTGATTAAAGTCCCGGAAAAATACAAGGGAACATCTTTAAAGTATTATAATACCTTGGGGCTAATTTTGCAAAAAAAATGTGACCATACAAAAGAAACAATCACAGAAACTTGTTTATTTTTTATCCTTTTTATGTTGTTTTGCTTTCAGTACCTGGCGCTGGGAAGCATTGAGCACTGTTTTTCTAAGGCGTATAGACAAAGGGGTCACTTCTACCATTTCATCATCCCGGATAAAATGGAGCGCCTTTTCAAGGGTTATGAGTCTGATGGGGGAACAGACAACATTTTCGTCTTTCCCGGATGCCCGCATGTTGGAAAGTTTCTTTTCTTTACAGGCATTCACATCAATATCCTGATGCCGGTTATGTTCTCCAACAATCAAACCCTCATACACCGGGGTTCCAGGTTCAATAAGCATCTGCCCTCTGGGCTCAAGGTTAAACAATGCATAGGGAACCGCTTTGCCCTGTCTGTCTGAAACAATGGATCCGGTAAACCGGACAGGAAAATCGCCTCTGTGGTCTTCATATCCGGAAAGGTATGAGTTCATAATCCCGGTTCCCCGGGTATCTGTCATAAACTCATCTCTGTATCCAATTAAAGATCTTGAGGGAATTGAAAATTCGATTCTTACTCTGCCTTTGCCGTTATTTACAAGATTAAGCATCTTACCTTTTCGAATAGATAATTTTTCCGTTACAACCCCTAGAAAAGCTTCACCACAATCCACAAACAAATGTTCGATGGGTTCCAGTGTCTTGCCGTCTTTATATTTATAAATAACCTTGGGTCGCCCGACGCAGAGTTCAAACCCTTCTCTCCGCATGGTTTCGATCAGGATGGCAAGCTGAAGTTCCCCTCTTCCTTTAACGATGAAGCTTTCATCCGTGGTACTTTCTTCCACTTCAATGGCCACATTCATTAAGGTTTCCTTCAGAAGGCGCTCTCTGATTTTTCTGGACTGAACATATTTTCCTTCCCGGCCGGCAAAAGGAGAGGTGGAAATGGAGAACTGCATGGAAACGGTGGGTTCATCCACTGTAATTCTTTTTAACGGTACGGGTTCGAGCTTTGTACAGATAGTGTCTCCGATTTTGACATCCTCAATACCGGACAATACAATAATATCCCCCACCTGAGCCTGTTCTACAGGTAAAAGTGTCATTCCTTCATAGGATTGAAGTTTGGATACCTTTAAGGGTGAAAGTTTATTGTTTCCATTGATGCACACAAGCTTTTCATTAGACTTGGCACTGCCGTTAAAAATTTTACCTATGGCAAGCCGTCCAAGATAATCAGAATACCCTAAATCTGAAACCAGCATCTGAAAAGGGGCTTCAGGATCATATGCAGGGGCCGGCATTTCTTCCAGGATAAGATCAAATAAAACAGTTAAATTGTCAACATCATCATCCAGTTCTTTTTTAACAATACCATCACGGCCAATGGCATACAGGTAGGTAAAATTAAGCTGTTCTTCCGTGGCATCAAGATCAATAAAAAGATCATATATCATATCCAGAACTTCATCGGGACGGGCATCTTTTCGGTCAATTTTATTAATAATGACCAGGACGGGAAGGTTGGATTCAAAGGTTTTTTTAAGAACAAACCGGGTCTGTGGCAAAGGACCTTCCGATGCATCAACAAGGAGAATCGCACCATCTGCCATGGAAAGTGCTCTTTCGACTTCACCCCCAAAATCCGCATGACCGGGAGTGTCAATAATATTAATTTTAACCCCTTTCCAATTCACAGAGCAGTTTTTCGCCGCAATGGTGATGCCACGTTCTTTTTCAAGATCCATGCTGTCCATGAGGCGTTCATCCACTTTTTGACCTTCTCTGAAAACCCCGCTCTGCTGGAACATTGCATCGACAAGGGTGGTTTTGCCATGGTCAACGTGGGCAATGATGGCAACATTTCTTACTTGATTATTAACTGCTGTGTTTTTTTTCATGATTCTCCTGTTTAAGTTCCTATCTTTTTTCCAGGCAGGAAAAATAATCATGAAACTTTAAAGGTCAAATATTACTTTGAAACTCTTGTCGTACCGTCAGCAGCCGTAATAATTCTGACCCTGTCACCGGCAGCAATCATCATATCGGCTTCCTGTACAATAACGATGGTCTGGCCATTGTCTTTTTTTACAATAATTTCAAGACCCGGTTTACGGGTGATCCCCTCTTCTGCCATTGTTCCTGCCGCAGCACCGGCAAGGGCACCGATCACAGTGGCAACCGCTTTGCCTGATCCGCCGCCAACCGTACTGCCCAAAACACCACCAGTAACAGCGCCTGCAGCGGTTCCAATAGGGGTTTTGGTGCCTTCAATGATAATTTCCTTTACAGATTCAACTGTCCCGTTTTCAACGGTTTGAACCTGCCTTGCCTCATCCCGTGAATACACCTGGCCGGATCTGCTGGATGCGCAGCCTGCCATAATCATGGCAATGGCGGCTATGAAAAGAATCATAGTTGCTGTAGATTTTAACGGTTTCATAAGAACCTCCTTCTCAAATAATAAAGTAACCTTGTAAATATAAAGTTTTGCATTATTCTTCCAAAAGATATACTTAAGATAAATACCACAACCCAAGGAGTAACACAATGACAACGATCATTGTAACAGCAGTCTTTCTCATTGCAATTATCGGCTTTGCCATTATGATGAAAAATGTAAAAGCTATGAAAACTGCGATAGAAGACAGCCCATCACCTTCATCTGCCCCCCGGTCTGAAACATCCCCTGGCCCATCCCATGATCAGGAGTACAAGGCCATTCTGGATTCTTTGTTAAATTTAAATATTCTCATGAGAAAGGACGAAAAGCTTCCAGTTGAAATGACCGGAGAAATAGAAGCCATTATTGATGACCTTATGGCCATCACACCGGAAATGATGGAAAGATATCCCGGTGAAACCCTGACCTATGAAATCAAAAAAATCGGCAGGAAACATCTTTACAAGACGGTCAAGGAATACCTTGACCTGTCACAAGACAGCCGAAAGAACCAGTTTGACATGTTTGAAAAAACCATAAAAAGTCTGCATGATGTCTCCGACCGGTCCAGGGATATTGTTGAAAAAAATGAAACCGCAGAATTTAAAACAATGGCAAATTTCCTTGCAGGTAAATTTTCATAAGTATTTACAGATTTAACCCTTTTGTTATGGTATTTCTTATTTAGGAGGATAAAAATGAACGATATGGTGCAAGATCTTCAAAGCGTCGCTCAACAGGCAAAAGCCCCGGTACTTGCCGAAGTAACCCAGGTGTCAGGGCAAGGGGCACTCACCCCGGTCCAGTCCCCTGCCCATCTTGAACCGGTTCAACCCAAACACCTAGCTGTTGAAGATATACAGGCCATTGAAGCCCAGGCCACTGAATTCATTGAAAAAATAAAAGCGGATCCATCTGACTGGCAGCTGGGTAATTTCGTTTTCGGCCTGGGCCAGGGAATTATGGATGAAACCCAGGCCCAGGTGACCCTTTATGACCGTAAAATGGGCAATGTACTCAAAAACGTGGCTGCAGATGATTCTTCCCCTGTGGGCAAAAATATTCTGGCCATTAAAATGGAACTGGACAAGGTGAACCCCACCATGGTGGCAAGAGCTGAGATGCCCTTTTCTAAAAAAATGTTGGGTCTGTTTACAAAGACCGTGAACCGGCTGCCCAAGGGTGATGAAATACTTAAAATTATCGCAGAGCGAAGGGAAACCGTTAATTCCACTATTGACGGCATTCGTGATCATTTAAGGAATGAAGCCGATCAGGTGGCCTTTGATGCATCAGAATTGTCCACCATTTGTGACACCTTAAAAGAAATTCAGCCAAGACTTCAGGAACAAATCTACCTCGGACAGATTATCTGGCAGAAACTGATGGAATATCTGGAGACGGCCGAAGATCCGAAAATCAAAGAGGCTCTGACTACACTGACCAGTGACCTTGCCATGGCTGTGGTGGACCTTCAGACCATTGACAATTCAAACCTCCAGACACGGTTTGGCGGGGAAATGATGGTAAGAAACTCCCATCTGGTCAGACGACTGGTCCAGAGGACAGACATGATTCTTTCCACGGCGGTTAAAAATGCCCTGGCTGTCAGAGTTGCCGCCGAACAACAGATGGAGACCCTGAAACACCTGGATATGGTGCAGAAATCAGCTGCTGAAACCATGAAAGATACGGCCAAAGTCATTGGTAATGCTGCCATCAAAGGGGCTAAAATGAGTCAGAGCATGACGGTCAACATTGAAGCCCTTGAAGAAGCGTGTCAAACCTATGAGCAGGCATTTGAAACCTATGCCCTGATTTCCCGGGAAACCATTAATATCGCCTCCCAGAGTTCAAATGCCCTTGGGAAAATGAATGACCGGTTCCGGGCAAGAACCGATGCACTAACCGCAAGACGTGAGGGTGCATAAGTCTGAACGCTTTAAATTTTGGAGGAATTGTATGCTTGATATTGCCACACAAAAATCTTTCCAGGAAAGATTTGGTGCCATAAGAACCCTTAAAAAAGGGCATCTTGTTTCCGGGCAGGAAAAAGTGTTGCTGAGTTTGAAAGAAGCCGGGAAGCATTCATTTTTTGAATACCTTGGCAACACCTATTTTGTAAAAGACCAGAACAAATATGAAGAAACCTCAGATGATTTTAAACATAAAAAAGGATATTTTATTTCTGAACTGACCTGTCTTTGTCTTGAATCCGGACAAATTTTAAATTTTGAATGGGAATTCGATGATGAACTTGAAGTTTCCATGACGCTTGAGCGCCTCTCATTCAGGAAATTAAAGGATGACGCCGGAGAATCCATTGACGAAGATGACCTTGACCAGATTGCCGATGACAAGGATATGATTGTGATCAATGGTGAAAAATTCTGGTATGAAGATGACTGGGCAGCGATTTATTACCGGGGAAGCAAGGAAGAAAAGGTCTATATGTATGAATTTGAAAATGAAGGCCGCACCAAATTTCTGACCATTGAGGAATGGTCGGGATCAGGCAAGGATGAATACCAGATTTATACTTCAAGCCCTGTTGATCCGAACACTATCAGCATCATCAGCAAAGGAGAGATTTAAGGATGGGTCATAAAAAAAAATATTCCCTTATGAACTTCATTGCAGGAGTGACCCTTGCAGGCCTGATTGCAGTACTTACCGGATGTGGCGCAGGTCTCCCAAAAGATCTGAAAAATGAAGCTAAGACCATACCCGGTATCATTAAAACCGCTAAATCCCAGGTGGATAAGCATGAAGATAAATATAAAAGCCTGAAAGGAACCACTGAATTTAAGGTTGTTGAAAGATTTGCCATAAAGGAAAACTGGGATCAAAAATTTCAACTTGCCCATGATGACCTTACAAGGGCAAAAGAGCTGTATAATAAAGACTTAAAACCCCTGATCAGTAAAAATAAACCCGAACTTGCCCAAGGGGTCAAGCAGCAGATTACAAGGATAAAAAAAGTTATTCATGATGCTGAAGGATTGGCCCGGTATCCGGTATCCCGTTTTTCAAAAATCAGAGAGACCATTCAAAATGCAGTGGGGTTACAATCACAGGCAAAAAGTGATACCGATCAAATTAACCGGATTGCAAATGAAATTAAAACCGGTCCCGTGGCAAAAGCTATTGCTGACTTTCCTGATTTAAGTAAAAAAATAAACACCCGGTTTGCACCTCTGTCAAAGCTTGAACGGCAATCCAGGGATCATTTAAGTATTGTGATTGCTGAATACGACAGGCATGCGGCAGGATCAAATGCCGATTATGCGGCTTTTACAGACAGTACCGAAGCGCTTTCTTCCGGTCTTGCACAAGCTAAAACCCTGGAACAAGAATTAGCTGGAGAGATGGCCCAGCTCTATTCCAGTTATACAAAAATTCTTAAGGATATGAAAGAAGAGTACTTCGTAACCATAAAAAGAGAATCCTGGAATGAAAACTCTGATTATTACGACCCAAGGGTTGTCACCTTTCAACGTCAGGTCAGCCCTGAATTATATGAGGGGTTAACGGCTGATAACCTGGAGACCATTGCAGCGATTACCGCAGGCTTCACAGGGTCACGGTTTTCAAGTAAAATTGGCAACCTGTGGAAAGAATTGTCCATTAATCCCACAGAGCAATGGGCAGGAAGAGGGCACAATGCCGCTTCTTTCTGGGTGGAGGATTCAAAGGAAGTCTATTTTCATAAATACATACTGGAAGAAAACGGTGAAACTAAAGAGACGGATTGGGAGAAGGTGGATGCCAATTTTTATGATGCCAAATTTGAATACCTTGGTATGGCCATACTTTCCAAACCCTATGGTGTGTTTGAGCAAGATCGCCTGACCCAGGCAGCACCGCCGGGAATGGCCTATGTGGGCAATTCCAAATACGGTGAGTGGCAGAAGGATAATACGGGTAACCGGTTCTGGTCCTGGTACGGCAAATATGCTCTTTTTTCCATGCTCTTTAATATGCGGCCTTCCTATTATTCTTACAATTCCTGGAATGGCTGGAGCAATAATTACCGGAACAACCGACCCTATTTTGGCAAAACCCAAAACGGGTTCCAAAAATATGGCACGGCTGGCACCTATGTAAAAAAATCACCAAAATTTCAGAGTACAACTTTTGCGAAAAGCGGCGGTTTCAAATCCCAAACCGCTTCTGTCAGGGGTGCCGGTGCCAATCTTCGTGGCGGTGGTCCGAAAAGTAAAGGCAAATAGAACAATTCTAAGGAGGAAAGAATGAATACAGCGGTAACTCTCACAGGGCTTAGTCAAGCAGTTACATATGTCATTGTGGGCATCTTTTTTATCTGGCTGGTTAAAAAAGTGGATGATTGGCGCACCAAAGAATTTGATGATGATGCGCATATCGATGATGGTAATGTTGCTGTGGGCTTGAGAAGGGCCGGGCTTTATCTCGGGATTGCCATTGCACTGTCAGGCGCCATGGGCGGAGCTTCAAAAGGCTTTTTTCTTGATGTAATCCAGTTGTTGATTGACGGGCTTGTCATCACGGGACTTATGTTCTCATCCCGGTTTGCCAATGATTTTATCATGCTGGGTCATATCAATAATGATGAAGAATGCGTCAAAGTATTCCAACAGCCTGACGGAAAGGAAGTCGTCGGGAATACTGCTGTGGGTATGGTTGAAGCAGGGATGTATATTGCCACGGGATTTATTCTTAACGGATCTCTTTCAGGAGCCGGCGGAACCTTTTTTCAGGGGATTGCCAGTGCCATTCTCTTTTTTATCATGGGTCAAATAACCCTGTTAATTTTTGGGCTTCTTTATGAGCTGATCACACCCTTTAATGTAAGACATGAGATTAAAAATAATAACCTTGCAGCCGGTATCGGGCTGGGTGGTATTCTCATGGCGTTGGGCATTATTCTCATGTCAAGCATTTCAGGTCCGTTCACAGGATGGGCCAATGATCTTGCCGGTTTTGGTATCTATGCGTTTTTCGGAATTGTTATGCTGCTAATTTCCAGAGCAGTGATCGACAGACTTCTGCTGCCCACAACCGATATTGCCACGGAAGTTAAAGAAGACCGGAATATTGCAGCATTAATCGTTGTGGTAAGCGCCATTAATGCGATTGCAATTATCATAGCCTTCTCCATGTAAGAGATGACGGGAAAAAAAGCTCAGTTCAACTTTGCCTCCGTGCTGCTGTGCGCCTGCATGTTTGCAAGCGGTGCCTGCGGTATTATTCTTGAATATATTCAGGCAAGTCTTGCCTCCATGATTCTGGGCAATTCCTTTGAACAATGGGCAATGGTCATTGGGCTCATGTTGTTCTGGATGGGATTTGGCAGCCTGATCCAGGCACAGATTTCAAAAAAATATCTTATTTATACCTTCATCGCCGTTGAAACGTTCCTGGCGCTTGCCGGAGGATTTTCTCCTACCATAACGTATATATCATACGGCTATACTGCCCATTACAGCCTGGTCCTCTATTTTTTTGTCAGTTTCATCGGGATCATGATCGGACTTGAAATTCCCGTGATTATCCGGATTAATAATGACTTCAGCAAAGAATTATCCACCAACCTTGGAAACATCCTGAGTGCGGATTACATCGGCAGTCTGATCGGATCATTCATATATGTATTTATTCTCTTAAGATACACTCCTATCACCGAGGCAGCCTTTTTAACCGCTGGGGCCAACTTTTCTCTGGCTTTTATCACCTTTATTTATTTTTTAAAAAAGGGCCTGTTAAAAAAAGGCGTCCTGATACCTGTCATTATGGTAATGACGTTTAGTGCTGTCTGTTATGGATATCTCAATAACCGCGAGTGGAATATAAAGATTGAGCAGCCCCTGTACGATGACCCCATTATTTTAAGCAAAACCACCCAATACCAGCATATCGTCATTACCCATTACAAACCCTTTGATGAAGTCAGGCTTTTTTTAAACGGGAACCTGCAATTCTGTAGCACGGATGAACAACGCTACCATGAACCCATGGTGCATCCGATCATGAACCTGGTGCCGATCAAAACACGGGTCCTTATTCTCGGTGGTGGAGACGGATGTGTCTTAAGAGAGGTCTTGAAATATAAAGAGGTCAAACAAGTGCTTCTTGTGGATCTTGACCCTGAAATCACCCGGCTTGCCAAAACGTATCCCGTCTTAAAGCGAATTAACCGGGATGCCTTCAAAGATGCCCGCCTTGTTACCATGGCAGGCAAAGGCATTACTCCGGGAATCAATAAAAGACTCTATATTGAAACCCATAAAAAAAATCCGCAGACCCAACAATATAAAACTCAAAAACTTGCCGATGTAAAAGTGATGAATGTTGATGCAGATAAATTTTTAAGTGCAATACCCGGGTATTGGGATGTTATCATTATCGATATGCCGGACCCTTCCACGCCTGAGTTGACCAAACTTTATGCCAGAGAATTTTATAAAAAAGTGAGGCTGCACCTGTCACAGCATGGGGTAATGGTGGTTCAGGCAACATCACCCTATCTTGCAAAAGAGAGCTTTCTTTGTATCGGCAGAACCATTGAAAGCGCAGAACTTACCACTCTTCCGTTTCATGAGAATGTACCCAGTTTTGGGGACTGGGGATGGTACCTTGCCTGGCATCCCAATATTAAAAAAGAAAAAATTCTGGAGAGAATCAAGCATCTTGACATTGATGTGCCCACAAGATTTATCACTCCTCAGGTATTCCGAAGTGAGCTTGTCTTTGGCAAAGATGCGCTTACGACAACAAACAAACAGATTAACACCATTCTTCATCCGGTTCTGTTAAGTATTTATAATCATGAATCCTGGCTGCTTGAGTAACACTATATATTGCAAATAAATATCAAACTTGTTGAACCTTCTGATTCCGCCTTAACTCATTTTGACCAGCACCCTGAGAAAATTGTAGCAGATGACGACTGGAATGATGGTGCAGGCCAATGACACAAAAGGAAATTACAATAAAACAATTTTATTGGGAACTGATGCTTTTTAAAGTAAACCCTCGTTAAGGGAAGAAATAATAAGCTGTTTTTGAAAAATCATTAAAGTCAAAATGAGAATCAGTCGATTGAAGAATAAGAATAGATTAAATTTAATAGCCGAAAAAAAATTGAAAAGGATAGATTAATAAACCATGCAGCATCAATCTATTGAAAAAAAATTATTTCTTTGGATACTCGGCTTTTGTCTGTTTTTCGGAGTGGGATCAGCGTCATGGATTATTCACTCTGAAGGAAAGTACCGAATCAACTCTGCCAAAAAATCATTGCTCCTGGTTAGCTCACGATATAAGGGCACACTTGAAACGATAATTGAAAAGAAAAGAAAACAGGGGGTGGCTGCAAATCATGTTGTTTTAGAGTCCCTGATTGGAAAAAACAATAGTCTTCAAACCGAAATCAGAAAAGATCACAAAGGTGCTTTTAGAAGTTCTGATGGATTTTCAGGTGCATTTTTTTCAAACCTAAACACATTGATCCCTGAACAAAAGAGATTGTTTGCAGCTACGGAAAATCTTTGGAAAGATATCGCTCCATTATTGCTTGAAGATTTTTATAACTTTTACTTTATCTCAGATCAAAATTTTATCCGAATTTTTCCAGAAGACTGGGCGCTGAAAATTGAGGCGGATCATAATTTTTCTACAGATATTTTTTATTCGATAGCTACTCCTGAACAAAATCCCTCTAAAAAGTCAGTATGGACTGAGGTATACTATGATTCTATCTGGAAAAAATGGATGACCAGTTTAATCGTCCCATTATATGACAAAGACCATTTTCTCGGCATTACCGGAAGTGACTTTATCCTTGATGAAATTTTCAGCTACATTGAACAAATGGCCAAAACCGAAGGCTGGTGCAAAGGATTCTTATTTGATAATAACGGAAATATTATTGTCCATGCTGATTACAGGGGAAAAATTTTAAAAAAACAAAAAATAATGAATGAAAAATTAACTTTCGAAAACTTAGATAATGAAGGGCTTACAGAGTTAATTTCAAATTTTACCAAAGGGAAACAAGCCTTTGGTACCCCCTTTTCCTTTTATGATAGAAAAATTTTTAAATTGGAACCTGGGTGTATATACCAGTCACACATCAGTGGTTAAAGGATTGCCTTCTTTACAGTGGCAAATCCTTGCCGCCTCAATCGTGTTGGCTATTTTTCTGGCACTTATTCTGAAATACAGCTTTAATAAGTTAATCTTACAAAGAGTTAATCGATTGGGTGACGGTGTATCAGCCATTTCTAAAGGCAATCATGATTTTAACCTTGAGGTTGTGGGCAATGATGAGATTGGCACTCTTGAGCAAGGCTTTCTGGGTATGCGAGATTCTGTAAAAGAAAAAATTACTGAATTGGAGCATAAGAATGAAGAACTGCAACAGTTTGCTTATGTAGCATCTCATGATCTTCAGGAACCGCTTAGAATGGTTTCAAGTTATGTTCAATTGCTTGCAAGAAGGTACAAAGGGAAACTTGATGAGGATGCAGACGATTTTATTGATTTTGCAGTAGATGGTGCAAATCGCATGCATGTTTTGATTAATGATCTACTGACCTATTCCAGAATCGGAACAAAAGGGACCCCTTTTAAATTAATCAGTACCGATGATATTATGAAAGAGGTCCTCAAAAATCTCTCAGTTACAATTGATGAGAATAAAGCTGAAATCACCTATCATTCTCTCCCTTCAATTGTTGCAGATAAAAACCAGTTTATTCAACTATTCCAAAACCTTTTAGCCAATGCAATAAAATTCAAAGGTAAAGATGTTACTAAAATAACTATCAAAGCTGAAGAAACAGACGAAGGCTGGAATTTTTCAATTAAGGATAACGGAATTGGTATGGATTCGGAATTTACAGACCGTATTTTTGTTATTTTCCAGCGATTGCACAACAGGTCGGAGTATCCTGGAACAGGAATCGGTCTTGCTGTTTGTAAAAAAATTGTTGAACGTCACGGTGGCCGTATTTGGGTAGAATCCAAACAAGGTGTCGGCTCGACTTTTCATTTCATAATCCCAAAAATGGAGGAACCCTCATGAATGGTAGGTCAATAGAAGTGCTTCTCATTGAAGATAGTCCTGGAGATGTAAGGCTGACAAAAGAGGCCTTAAAAGAAGGAAAAATTCTGAATAATTTACACGTGGTCAATGATGGTGTTGAGGCGATGAGTTTTCTTAGAAAACAAGGAGGATATCAGAGCAGTCCTGCACCAGATTTAATACTTCTGGACTTAAACATGCCCAAAAAGGATGGGAGAGAAGTTCTTTCTGAAATAAAAGCCGATCCTAAATTAAAATCTATACCTGTTGTGGTTTTAACGACCTCAAGTGCAGAAGAAGATATCCTTAAAAGTTATGATTTACATGCCAACTGCTATATTACAAAACCCGTTGATCTGGATCAGTTTATTAAAGTGGTAAAGTCAATCAATAACTTCTGGTTAAATATTGTCGAGCTCCCACCCAATATAAAATAATGGCTGAAAAAATCAACATCATACTTATTGAGGATAATCCAGGAGATTCCCGCCTCATAAAAGAGTATTTAAAAAATTGTGGGACGTCTGTTTATGAAGTGACAGAGTTCAACTGTCTAGAAAAAATTTTTCAAAATGCCTCAGAGATAGATACTGATATTATTTTGTTGGATCTATCCTTGCCGGATTCATCTGGCCTTAATACACTTATCAAGGTCTTTTCCAACTTTCCTCAGACTGCTATTGTAGTTCTAACGGGTTTAAACAATGAAGACCTGGCCATTGAAGCCATGAGGCATGGTGCACAGGATTATTTAGTTAAAGACCAAATTGACACTGTTTTATTGAGCAGAACAATCCGCTATGCTATTGAACGGAAAAAGTCAATTGATGAAAAGACAGAGCTTGAATTTAAACTTCGCCAATCTCAAAGGATGGAATCCATCGGCACCCTTGCCGGTGGGATTGCTCATGATTTTAATAATATTCTTTTCCCAATTTTAGGGTATACCGATATGTTATTAATGAAAATTTCTGAAGACAGTCCCCTCCGAGACAGTCTAAATAAAATTAATACCAGTGCCTTGAGAGCCAAGGATTTGGTAAGACAGATCCTCTCCTTTGCCCGTCAGGAACCAAATGAGCTCATCCTGATGAAACTGCAGCCCATTGTCAAAGAAGCATTAAAACTGATCAGATCCACTATCCCCACCACCATTGACATCAAGCAAGATATCAATCCTGACTGTGGTGTCATCAAAGCAGATCCCACACAGATTCATCAGATTGTAATGAACCTTACCACCAATGCCTATCATGCCATGGAGGAGACCGGAGGGGAACTGAAAGTCAGCCTCAAAGAAATCCAATTAGGAGAAGATGACGTAATAATGCCTGACCTGGAACCTGGAGACTATGCCTGCCTAACTGTATCAGATACTGGCACAGGTATGGATAAAACAATACTAGAAAAAATCTTTGATCCCTTCTTTACGACCAAGACAGTCGGAAAAGGAACCGGCATGGGACTTTCCGTGGTACACGGCATTGTAAACAGCATAAAGGGTAGTATCCATGTCTACAGCGAACCTGGCAAAGGAACACAATTCAACGTCTATTTCCCAATAGAAAAGAGTGCTTTTGAAAAACAGAGTATCCAACCTGAAGAACCTGTCCGGACCGGGACAGAGCGAATTTTTCTGGTGGATGATGAAGACCCAATCATTGAAATGGAAAAGCAGGTGTTAGAGCATTTGGGATATCAAGTTACCTCATGTAACAGCAGCACTAAAGCCCTTGAGACTTTTTGGGATAATCCCGACAAGTTTGACCTGGTCATCACTGATCTGGCAATGCCAAACATGCCGGGGGACAAACTGGCCGTTGCGTTGACCGAAATACGCTCCGATATCCCCATACTGCTCTGCACCGGGTTCAGTGAAACCATGTCTGAAGAAAAGGCGGCATCTCTGGGCATTAAGGGGTTTCTCTTAAAGCCGATTGTGATGAAGGATCTTTCCCATAAAATACGGGAAGTGCTGGATAAAAATTAAAATGATGGAATGATGGCCGTTTTGCCGGTAAAATCTTTGGCCGGGTTAAAGGAAGCCATAAGTATTCATAGGGCTGGTTTTATAAAAGTTTTCTTGTCCACTACTATCCAGAAACCAAGGGTTCCGGTGAGCATGATGAGAGTTCCGCAGGGGAAAGACAGCCTTAAGCTTAAATAATCCATGGCAAACCCGGCCACCAGTGAGCCTGTCAGCATCCCCAGACTGTGAGCAACGGTTATGACGGAGATGACTGATCCCATGGCTTTTTTCTCATCCCCCTTAATGACTGCATACGCCATGATTGCCGGCATGGAAATACCGCCGCCGACGCCAAATATTGAAACGGCAATCACCAGATCATAAAAAGAAGATGCCCAGAACGGCAAGACCATCCCAATGGTTGAAATGATGCCACCGGATAGGATCAATATCATTTTATTTGTTCTGTCTGCAGCATATCCCATGGGAAGCTGAAGCAGTCCTGATACAAACACCCCCAGCATGACCAGCACACCGATCAATGAACTGGAAAGACCAAATTCAGTATCTGCAAATACCGGAAGAAAACACCATATCACTCCGATACAGGCTGTATAAGCATATCGGAAAATAAAAATAGCAATAATATCTTTGTCTTTTAAAAAATTTGACCATGACATCGTTTTATGGTGTTTGTTTTTTATTTTTTCTCTGGAGACAGGCGGTAAAAAAAAGAAGCATAAAAAAAGGCCAATACCTGACAATAGACCCATACAGATGAACGCAGCATCCAGAGACCAGATATCTTTGATCCCGCCTCCCATCAAAGGTCCCAGGCTCAGGCTTAAAAACATGGATAGGTTAAACAATCCCATAGAATATCCTTCCGAGCCTTCGGGTGTTATTTCCCCCACATATGCCTGAACCACCGGCATAATCATGGCAGATGCGGCCCCCTGAATAAACCTTAACAGAATCAATGTTTCCACAGTTTCAGAAAACACAAAGGCGATAGAAATCAATGTATAAGCAGCCAAACCGCCTATAATAAAGGGTTTTCGACCTTTTTGATCGGACAATCTTCCGAAAACAGGTAAAAGAAAGGTTCTGGAAATAGAAAAGGAGGCAAATATCATCCCCACATACATCCCGGTAGCCCCCAGATCATTGGCATAGACAGGAAGAAGCGGCACAACGATTCCCACTCCTGTAACGGTTGTAAACATGGCAAAAAACAGGGTTATAAATATCCCTTTATGATGTGTAGGAATCAGGACAAACATTCTTGAATCTGACCAATAAACCGGCTTGGTGTTGCAAATTCACCTTTCCTGTAACTGGCATGTGTCAGGTATAAAAATCTTTCAGCCCGTGTCATTGCCACATACATCAGGCGCCTTTCCTCGAAAACAGCATTATCTCCCGCATCAATTGACCGCCAATGGGGAAAGAGACGCTCTTCGCATCCCACAATAAATACGGTATCATATTCCAGTCCTTTGGCTGAATGAATGGTGAGAAGGGAGACCCCGGATGAATCAAGATCATCCTCATCATCCTTGTCTTCTCTGATCAAGGCTGCCTCTTCAAGATATTCCAAAAGATCATCCTTGGCTCTTGCCGTATAAATCAATTGTTCAATGTTTTCTTTTTTTGAAACAAACTCTGCTTTTGTTTTTGTTTTTTTCTCCAGATATTCAAAATAGTTAGTTCTTTCTATAACAATTTCCATGGCCCGGGCAGGTGCCATATCCGTTATTTCATCCAGAATCTCAAGAACCTGTGAAAGATTTTCATGAATCTTTTTGCTTAACACCCGATCTTTGACCAAGATTCTTGCGGCATCCTGAAGACTTGTCCCTTCTGTTCTTATGTCTGCTATTCTTTTAATCATTGCCGGCCCGATGCCCCTTTTGGGTGTATTGGCAATCCGTTCAAACGAAACATCATCATTGGAAAAAAATGCCGCACTCAGGTAGGAATTAATATCCAGAATTTCCATTCTTTCAAAAAATCCCTGTGAGCCTTTCAAACTATAAGGTATCTGGTATGCTCTGAAAATTTTTTCAAAAGGAAGAGAACAAAATTTTGTTCTGTACACCACTGCTATTTTATCAAAACCAATACCCTGTCCCTTTCGGTTTAATCCCTTAATTCTTTTCGCAACCCATTCAGCTTCATAAAAATCCGACATAAAATCATAAATTTCAACCACACCGCCTTTTTTTTTGGAAAAACACTTCTTATCCATCTTATCAGGGTTATAATCAATTAAATCATTTGCCACCTGGACGATTTCATTTGCAGATCGATAGTTTTCCTCAAGCCTGAAAATTTTTGAATTCTTGTATTTATCAGGAAACCCTAAAAAATGGTTTACATTGGATCCCCGGAAGCCATAAACCGCCTGCCAGTCATCTCCCACGCAGAAAAGATTCTGGTGTTCGCCCAAAAGCAGATTGGTTAACTCTTCCTGAAGGTTATTGGTATCCTGATATTCATCCACAAGAATATAGGAAAAATACTTTCGGTAATACTCACGGATTTCTGCATGATCTCTTAATAAATCCCTTGTCTTCAAAAGGATATTATCAAAATCCACACTGTTCATTTCTTTTAAACGGTTTTCATATTGCGTAAAGAGATCTTCCATTTTGATATTGAAAAATCCGGGTTTTAAATCAAAATATTTTCCTGGGTTCCCAAAATTTTTAGCCCTTGAGATAGCGGATAAAATTTTATTGGCATGTTTTTTTTCAATATTATTTTTTACACAGAGTTCTTTGGCCAGTTTTTGCTGCTGGTAGACTGAAAACACCAGTATGGGTGATGCATATCCTGCTTTCTCACAATGACGTTTTAAAATCATCAGGCAGGCTGAATGATAGGTTCTCACCCATTGAAAGCTTTGAAAACCAAGCCCTGTCATCTCAATAAGCCGAGATTTCATCTCGCCGGCAGCTTTGTTGGTAAAGGTGATGGTAAGAATCCTTTTAGGATCATGGCCCAGATTCACAAGGTGTGAAAACTTGGCTGTTAAGGTTCTGGTTTTACCTGAACCGGCTCCCGCAACAACAAGTGCCGGGGAGCCGGTATGATTTACTGCATCCTGCTGCTGTACCGATAATTCCATAAGACTTTAATATAACGGGGTCAGGCTTGGCTTGTTGGCTTATTTGAATAATAAGCCAACAAGCCAAGCCTGACCCCGGGGATTATATCTCCTCGATAATGGTTTTTAAAACAGATTCAATATCTTCTCTTATTTCATCCAGTCTTTTCTCAGTCAACGCTTCGAATCGAAGAACCAGGGCCGGCTGGGTGTTGGATGCCCTGACAAGCCCCCATCCGCCATCATACACTGCTCTTAACCCGTCAATATCAATCACATCCTGTTTCGCCTTAAAATGGGCAACAATTTTTTCTACGACTTTAAATTTAATATCATCCGGGCAATCTACACGGATCTCAGGTGTTGTAAAGGTTTCGGGAAGATCTTCGATGAGTTCGTCAACGCCCAGACCTGTATCCGCCATAATTTCAAGCAGGCGACAGGTGGCATAGAGAGCATCGTCAAATCCCAGATATCTATCCTTAAAAAACATATGCCCGCTCATTTCACCGGCCAGAGCTGCGTTTTCCTCTTTCATTTTCTTTTTGATCAACGAATGACCTGTTTTCCACATGATGGCGTTGCCGCCATGATTCCGGATATCATCATACATGACCATGGAACACTTCACTTCAGAGATAAACGTCGCCCCGGGATTTCGTTGAAGAATTTCCCTGGCATAGACCACCATGAGCTGGTCCCCATAGATCACCCCACCGTTTTTATCCACGACACCTATTCTGTCGGCATCTCCATCATATCCTACCCCCAGATCAAGACGTTTCTCTTTCACCAGTTTTATCAAGTCGAGAAGATTCTTTTTTTGAGTGGGATCTGCTTCATGATTGGGAAAGGTCCCATCCATATCGCAATAAATATCATGTACCTCACACCCCAAATCTTTCAATACCGAAAGAGCCGTGATCCCTCCGGTACCATTGCCAGCATCAATCCCGATCTTCATGGGTCGTTTTATGTTGATATTATTTAAAATATATTCTTTATACGGCGTAATGACATCTTTTGGGGTCACCTTGCCATGGCCTTGCACATATTGCTTTTTTTCAACAATACTGCGAATATCCTGTAACCCTTGGCTATGAATGGAATCTGTGCCGCTCAGAAGTTTAAACCCGTTATATTCGGGTGGATTGTGGCTTGCTGTCACCATGGCGCCGCCTTCAAGGTTCAGATACTGTATGGAAAAATAAAGCACGGGTGTCGGACAAATGCCGATATCAATAACATCACACCCCGTGGAGGTGATTCCCTGGATAAACAATTGAGCAAATTTTTCAGACGTCTGCCTGCAATCTCTTCCAACAGAGACTATTTTTTTATTCTGCTGGTTTAAAAGGCTGCCATACGCTTTGCCAATGCCGACCACATCCTCTTCTAAAATATCCCTGCCCACAACACCTCTTATGTCATATTCTCTGAAAATTCCCGAATTTATCATCGAAGTCATACTACCTCCATTAGAAAATTTTTGATAAAAGGACGAGTGACCCTATAAGCCAGCAATACGGAGCAAACAGATGGAATCTGCCCGAATGAACCAAAGTCAAGAGTATTTTTAACGCAACTAAACCGGTTATAAATGAGGCAATTGTAGCATATATGATCACAGGGTCAATGATTAGACCGCCGTTTATCATGTCTTTTATACTCAAAACTTGCGCCCCCAATATGGCGGGAATTGATAATAAAAAAGAAAATTTAGCGGCGGTATGCCGGTCAAGCCCCAAAAACATCCCAACAGCAATGGTGGTTCCCGACCGGGAAATACCGGGGATAACAGCAATGCCCTGACTTATCCCTATAAAAAAGGCTTTTTTAATACCAAACCGGTGCTTTATATTTTCACTATAATAATAATTTCGGGAAACCCACAGAATCGTTCCTGTCAGAATCAACATAACTCCCACCAGAAGTTCTGAAGTAAACAAAATATGTTCAAATTGTTTTAAAACAAGCCCGATGATGGCAGTTGGAATCGAACCAATCACAATTAACCCTGCTAATCGAAGATCTTGATCTTCAGTGATCAAATGGGAAACCGGTTTAAACGAAACTGCCTTTAAAAAAAACCCGAACAGAGACGAAAGCATGGCCGAAATATCAGAAAAATAGACTACCAGAACTGCCAGAAGTGTTCCCACATGAACGCTGATATCAAATGTCAGTTGGGATTGGGTTATTCCGAAAAAAATCTGTCCCAATACAAGATGCCCGGAACTGCTTACCGGTAAAAATTCCGTAAGTCCTTGTATAATGCCAAGAATAATTCCCTGATGGTATTCCATATTTTATCAATTTTCTTATTGTTCATTCAATTTTCGTAAACAGCATTCGTATATAATTCTTAAGCCTTAATTGCAAGATAATAAAGAAAAGTTGATTTCATGTCCACTTTCCTGTAAAAGATAGATTAGTATATTTCAGCTCAGATATTTTTTTAGTAAAACACCACTTAAAGACCCAACAACAAAAGGAGAAAAGAAACATGAAACTTTTAATTAGAGGTTTATTAACATTTTTTGCCTTCCTTTTTTTATTTGGATGCACGGCGAAACAAATGAGTACACTACCGACATTTGAAGCAGCACAATTTGATAAAAGTATGTACGCATCAAAACTAGATAATTTTATGATACTGTTTGATGCATCGAGCTCCATGAATGACAAATATAATCAAGAAACAAAATTTGATATTGCACGGGCTCTTGTATACCGGATGAATGATATGATTCCTGAAATGGGTCAGACAGCCGGTTTAAGATCCTTTGGCCATTCACCCAAAGTATCAAAAAATTCAACCGAACTCTTTTACGGGATGGAAAAATATTTTTCTCACAATTTAGAAACAAATTTTGAAAAAATTACCGTTCCGGGTGGAACCAGCCCGCTGTATAAAGCGTTTAATGCAGCAGGGACTGACCTTAAAGGACTTTCAGGCGCTATGAATGCCGTTATTATCATCACTGACGGACTTGATCTGCCTGGCGATGTAATCGCATCTGCACAAGAATTAAAAGATCTTTATGGTTCCTCTATTTGTTTTTATCCGATCCTTGTCGGTGATGCAAAGGAAGGTGAGGCCCTCTTAAAACAGGTTACAACCATCGGAGACTGCGGATTTTACTCAACAGCAGACCAATTATCAACCAGCGCAGGCCTGGCCGATTTTGTTGAAAAAGTATTCCTGGAAAAAAAGGTTGTTCCGGCTGTTTCGGTTGCCCCGGCTGTGATAATCAAAAAAGACAGTGACAAAGATGGAGTTTACGATGATGAAGATCAATGTCCCGGAACTCCGCTTGGTGCGACAGTCAATCCGGTTGGATGCTGGGTGCTTGACAATGTTCTTTTTGACTTTGATAAAGATGTGATCAAACCTGGGGCTTATCCTTTATTGGATAATGTGGCCAAAATTCTTGAAAAAAATCCTGTCATGAGCGTTGAACTTCAAGGCCACTGTGACAATGTCGGTACTGACGCATATAACATGGATCTTTCCATGAGACGTGCCCATGCCGTTAAAAATTATCTGATCGGAAAAGGTATCTTAGATAGTAGAATGGCAACCGAAGGATTCGGATTTACTAAGCCTATCGCGCTAAACGGTACGGATACAGGCCGTGCCTTAAACAGAAGGGTTGAAATCCAGCCTTATTAAAATATGAGTGATGAGATGTGAGATTTTTTCTCACATCTCAAACATCACCTTACCCGTATTTTTGGTACTGTATCCCCCAAGGGACATGACCCGATCCTGAAATTCCCGGGTCTGAATGGTTTCAAGTAAAACCTGAATTTTCCGGGTCTTATAAAACCTGTCCGGAATAACCAGATCATACTCTTCTGTCACAACCGGGATGAAATCAAGATCAAGGGCCTGTGCTGCCGCATGGATACCCAGACCCACATCCGCCCTTCCTGAAAGAACGGCAACAGCGACTGACAGATGAGTGTATTCATCATTTTCATAACCTTGAATATCATCTGTTGATATGCCAAGTGTCTTCAACTTATAATCAAATAAAATTCTGGTTCCTGATCCCGGCTGCCGATTGATAAACTGCACATTTTTATCTTTCAAATCTTCAATGGATTGGATATTTTCAGGATTTGTCTTTGGCACAATAAGCCCCTGATCCCTCATGACAAGATTGACAAGCCTTACCTTTTGATCCGGTAGATATTTTTTAATATAGGATATATTATAGCTGCCGTCCTCAGGATCCAGAAGGTGAGCACCGGCCATATGGCAGGCGCCTTTTTTAACGGCCATCAAGCCGCCCATACTGCCCACATGACTTGATGAAATGCTGACATCACTACTGACTGATTTTATCTGATCGGCAAGTAAATCCAGAGTATTGTCATGAGAACCTGTAATCACTATGGTATTTTCAATGGCAGATAACGGCCGTAACAATAGTGCCTGAATTTTCTCATTTTCTGATATGCCCTCAATATTTTGAGGAATCCTGATAATGCCATCCGCCTCAGTCAGGGTGGTGATACTGCCTGCCCCTCGGGGCAATTGCGAAGACATCAATTTCCCGTCCACTGAACCGATTCTCACCCGTAAAAATTCTTCCTGGCCAAGTTTTGAAGCAATTTTCCTTGCCGGGGAAACCGGAACCAATGTCATTTCTCTTTCGGGAAGTTTTTGCATTTTTAACAGCAAAGGTCCTGCAAATTGTTCAAAGGCAACAATGGCCGATACAGGGTATCCCGGAATGCCAAATACCGGGGTATCAAATATTTTTCCAAACATCATGGGTTTACCGGGCATCATGGTAATCCCGTGGACATAGACTTCACCCAGGGAGGAAATCACAGGTTTTGCAAAATCCTCTGACCCGGCTGAAGATCCGCCAATGATACAAATCATATCATACTCTTGTTTTGCCGATGTTTCCACCGCCCTCTTAATATTTTCAAGATTATCCTTGAGCATGGGATGGTAGTCAAATTGCGCCCCATAATCTTCACAAAGGCCGCCCAATACAGATGAATTGGATTCCACCACATCCCCGGGTTTGAGTTGATCTATCCTGATCTCATGCCATTGCTTGAGTTCCGACCCGGTTGGGATAATCAGCACTTTGGGCTGCTTATATACATCCACTGTAAATATGCCGCCAGATAAAAGTGCCCCAAGGGAATAAGAATTAATCCTGTGCCCTCTTGGAAACAGCAATTTGGTGGCCACAATATCTTCACCCATTTTCCTGACATGCTGCCAGGGGAAAACCGGTGCCTCGATCTCAACACTGTTTTCATCAATAATATTAAGATGCTCGATCATAATAACAGCATTGGTGCCTTCCGGCATAACATGACCGGTATTGACCCAGAAGGCACCTTTACCAGGACAAAGACGTATCGGAGAATCTTCACTGGCCCCAAACGTGGCCTTTGCAGCCACTGCAATGCCATCCATGGCGGCGGCATGAAAATTAGGAGAAGAAACGGCTGCTATAGCTGGTTTTACCAGTACCCTGCCTTTAGAATTCACCACATCAAGGGTTTCAACCTTTGTTACATGATTTTCAAAAAGATCAAAGAGAATCTTTTTTGCCTCTTCAATACTTTTCATATCAAGATATACGTTTCTTTTTGATTTCATTGGTCCCATCCCTCTTTTATAAAAGAATAATATCCACCATGGTATCTTTTTCCAGGCCTTCAACATGATCACCGATTTCAAGAAGTCCATCTGCATGAATCATGGTTCTGATCAGTCCGGATTTACCCAAAACCGGTTTTGCCAGCAGTTGGCTATCCTTTTTTTCGAGCAAGACCCGAATAAAGTCCCTTCTGCCCTGTGCAGACGATACATTCCGTGTCAATTTTGCAGGAATCCTGATCACCCGGTCCTTAGCCTTAAGCCCCCTGAGCTTGTTTAAAAAGGGTATCACCACAATTTTGAGAACCACCATGGCAGATACCACCTGGCCGGGTAGTCCCCATACGGGCTTTTTCCCGGACTTAGCAAGAATTGTGGGCTTCCCTGGACTCACGGACATGCCGTGGACTAAGATATCCGTATCCGGTAACGCCGATAATACGTCCACGGTAAAATCTCTTGTTCCCACAGAGCTTCCTCCGGAAATAAGTACCATATCCGTTTCTTCAAGGGCTTTTTCAACGGCTTTTCTCAAAGCGTCTGGATCATCTTTGATAATACCGTAAAGAACCGGTTCGGCATGGGCTTCCTCGATGAAACCTGACAGGGTATAAGCGTTAATATCCCGGATTTTACCAGGGACAGGTTTGGCTTCAATGGGAATGATTTCATCCCCGGTTGAAATAATGCCCACTGTTGGTGTTTTATAGACTTCAATTTTCGTAAATCCGAGTCCTGCGGCAAGCCCTTCTTCCTGTGGCCGGATAAAAGTTCCTTTAGATAAAACGACCTCTTCTTTTGCAAAATCTTCGGATGCATCAATCACATGCTGTAACGGCGCCACGCTTTTATAAATTTCAACGGAAGTGTCATCAATTAATTCTGTATGTTCCACCATGACCACACTGTCCGCCCCGTCAGGAAGCATTCCGCCGGTTGAAATTTTAACAGCCTGCCCAGACTCCAAAGTAAAATTTGGAATATCACCCATGAGAATGGTTCCGGTTATATCCAGCCAGGCAGGAGCCGATTCCGATGCACCAAATGTGGACTGTGCCACAACTGCATATCCGTCCATAGTGGCCCTCTTAAATCCCGGCATATCTTGTTCTGCAACCAGATCCCGGGAAAGAACTCTTGAAAAAGCCTCAGATATCGGTATTTTTTCAGATTCAACAGGAGAAAATTCTCCTGTCAATGCCATCACCTCTTCAAGACTTTTCACCTTAAAAAAATGGTTCATCTTAATGCCTCTTTTAATCGACTCATGGCCAATGTTACATTTTCAAGACTGTTAAATGCGCTGATTCTAATATATTGTTTGCCACACCTGCCAAAGCCTACACCCGGTGTACACACGACTGATGCACGGGTTAACAGCAAATCAAAAAAATCCCATGAGTTTCTGTCTTTTCCATCGATCCAGATATACGGAGAGTTTTCCCCGCCGATATAATCAAATCCAAGGGATTCAACGGTTTTTCTGATGATATCGGCATTGTTCAGATAATAGGCAATCTGTTCTTTGACCTGGGCTTTTCCTTCTTCCGAATAGACGGCGTGTGCGGCTTTTTGAACCGGATAGGAGACACCGTTGAATTTTGTGCTGTGCCGTCTGTTCCATAAGGCATGAAGGGAAATTTTATCCCCCTTTGAGTTAAAAATCATGCAGTCTTTGGGCACCACCGTAAATGCGCATCGCGTCCCGGTAAATCCAGCTGTTTTGGAAAAACTCCTGAATTCTACGGCGACTTCTCTGGCACCTTCAATTTCATAAATTGTTTTGGGAAGCTCATCATCCCGGATAAAGGCTTCATAGGCAGCATCAAATAAAATCAACGCCTTATTTTCTTTGGCATACTCCACCCATACTTTAAGTTCTTCTTTTGTCGCTGTGGACCCTGTAGGATTGTTGGGAAAACAAAGATAGATCAGATCCACTTTTTCATCAGGAAGTTGTGGGAGAAAATTGTTTTCTTTTAAACAATCCATGTAAACAATTCCGTTATATCTGCCATTCTCAAATTCACCGGTGCGACCCGCCATGACATTGGTGTCCAGATATACCGGATATACCGGATCAGGAATTGCTATTTTAATGTCGTTTGTAAATAATTCTTGAAAATTTCCTGTATCACATTTCGCACCGTCACTGACAAAGATTTCATCTGCTGAAATATCTGCCCCCCTGTCCTGAAAATCATTTTTTGCAATTTGGTCTCTTAAAAAAGCATATCCCTGTTCCGGGCCATATCCCCTGAAGGTCGCATCATTGGCCATTTCATCCACTCCTTCGTGGAATCCTTCAATAATGGCAGGGGCAAGGGCTTGTGTAACATCTCCAATGCCTAATCGGATGATTTGTGCTTCCGGGTTTTTAAGCTGGTATTCATCTACTTTTTTCGCAATATCGGAAAAAAGATACGATGCTTTTAATTTGTCGTAATTATCATTTGCTCTGATCATAAAATGTCCTTTTAATTCATATATATAGAAGTTTTTATACTCGTATTTACCTTTCTTCAGCTTATTTCCAATACTGCCCGGGCAAGAGATTTAAATTCTTCCACGGTCAGGGTTTCCGCCCGTCTATTCGCATCTATCCCGGCCAATTCCAATGCATGCGCCACCATTTCTTTTTTAAATTCACGATCACCACCGCCGGTCATTGAATTCTTTAATGTTTTTCTTCGCTTTGAAAAACTAGCCTTAATGACATCAAACAATACTTTTTCCTGTTCTTTATTAAAATCTTCGGGCTCCAAAAAATTAAATTTTAAAATGATAGAATCCACATCCGGCTTTGGAAAAAAAGAGGCGGGCCCGATATGAGTCACAAAGCTGATATCTGCTGCATATTGAGCCACTGCGGACAGCCTTGAATATTCCCTTCCACCCGGTGGTGCGATAATCCTTTTTGCCAATTCTTTTTGAAACATTAAAAATGCTTTTTCAACATAGGTCCTTTCTTCGATTAGTCGGATAAGGATTTGTGATGAAATATTATACGGGAGATTCCCTATGACCACCAATTTTCTGTTATTGGCTATTTCCTTTATATCAACTTTGAAAATATCTTTATTGAGGATGTCTACATTTTCTACATTTTCACTATCAAGCTCTTGCTGCAAGAGGGGTATCAGGCGGGAATCTTTTTCAACAGCTGTTACATGGAAGGCTGCCTGTGCGACAGGGATGGTAAGCGCACCCAGGCCGGGACCGATTTCTAATACCCGGGTTTCTTTTGATATCCCGATTTTTCCAACAATCAGTCTTGCCATACCCGGATTTGAGAGAAAATTCTGCCCTAATTCCTTGCCTGCATATAACTCTCTTTGTTTTAACAATTGCCCGGGATGTGTCATGCTATAATCCTCTGATTTCTGCCTAGTTTTTTTACTAATGTAGTAATAATTTTTTTAATTATATTTCATAAAAAATCACCACTTGACTTTTTTTGTCTCTGCCAGTAGTTACTTATATATACTTCAACAAAAAATAAGATTCAACAACCAATACAAACTAAGCTGTTTTACTGGTGTTTCAAGCTTTATTTTTCTTTGTTTTCATATCAATCGCATCTCGCGTTGATATTTTTTATATCTTTATTATGTCACAACAAACCTTTTTTGGGGAGGAGGCTTATCATGATAAAAAAACCAGAACATGGAACCAATTGGGAAAGTTTTATAAAAATGTTATTGGACCGGCTTGATATTCCGACAAAAGAAGATATTATCTTTTTACATGGCAGACTTGACAAGCTGGAGCAATTACTTTATCAGAAGCAACCGGCAGCTAAAAGTAGGAGGACAAGACCGGCAGGCAGACGAAAAAATGCTTTTTCCATTGTTCTTAATGTGATTGCAAATCACCCGAAAGGGACAAATTTCAAAACGATTAAGGCTGCCACCGAATTTGATGACAAAAAACTGAGGAATATCATATTCAGATTGGATAAGACAAAAAGGATTAAACGGGTAAAACGGGGTGTTTACAAAAAAGTTTAACCTGAAGATCATACGTAAAAGGAAAAATAAACTCATGGAAATTATTGGATTCAAACAAGACCAGGAACTTTGCGGGTATACCATAAAAAAAATTACTCCGCTTGAAACCATAGATTCCGTGATGGTTCAACTTGAGCATATAAAGACAAAGACAAAACACATCCATATTTTAAATAAGAATAAGGAAAATACCTTTGGCGTATTTTTCCGAACGGTTCCAACGGATTCTTCCGGTGTAGCCCATATTCTTGAGCATACCGTGTTATGCGGTTCAAAAAAATTTAATGTCCGCGATCCGTTTTTTTCCATGATTAAAAGAAGTCTGTCTACATTTATGAATGCCTTTACTGCTTCTGACTGGACCATGTATCCGTTTTCCACCCAGAATCGAAAAGATTATTACAACCTGATGGATGTATATCTTGATGCTGCTTTTTTCCCCAAAATTGATGAATTAAGTTTTAAACAGGAAGGCCATCGCCTGGAAATTCTTGGAACAGATGATAAAGAGATTGAGCTTGAATATAAAGGCGTTGTGTATAATGAAATGAAAGGCGCCATGTCTTCTCCCGGTCAGGTTCTGGGAAGATCCCTGCTCACAGCCCTGTACCCTGATACAACCTATCGGAATAATTCGGGTGGCGAACCCTCTGACATCCCGACACTCACCTGGGAAAACCTTAAAGCGTTTCATGCCAGGTATTATCACCCGTCTAATGCGTATTTTTACACCTATGGTAATTTACCATTGAAAGAAACGCTTTCATTCATCAATGAAAAAGTACTTGATCAATTTGGGAAAATCGAAATGAATTCAAAAGTCCCTTCCCAACCCAGATGGGATACGCCCAAAAAAGCAACTCAAGCCTATGCTTATTCTGATCCGGAAGACGCTTCAAAGAAATATCAGGCCTGTGTAGCCTGGCTGACCTGTGATGTCAAAGATTCTTTTGAAATTCTTGTTCTTACTGTTCTGGAACAAATTCTTCTGGGAAACGCTGCTTCTCCCTTAAGGAAAGCCCTGATTGACTCAGCCCTGGGATCTGCCCTTTCAGATGGCACCGGATTTGACGCCGATAATCGGGATACCCTGTTTGCCTGTGGTTTAAAGGATATCTCCAAAGAGTCTGTTAAAAAAATTGAAGATATTATTTTTTCAACCCTTCAAGAAATTGCAGACAAAGGGATTGAGCAGAATCTGATTGACTCAGCCATCCATCAGATTGAATTTCACAGAAAAGAAATCACCAATACCCCTTACCCGTTCGGTATAAAATTACTGCTTTCATTTGCCAGTACACTTATCCATGATGGAGATCCGGTTGCCTGCATTAATATTGATGCGGACTTGGATAAACTGAAAAAAAATATAAAAAAAGGCGGATTTCTTGAAAATAAATTAAGGCAATATTTCCTTGAAAATCCCCACAGGGTCCTTTTTACCCTTGAACCGGATACGGGTCTTGAGCAAAAAGAGATTGAAGAGACAAAAAAGGAACTCAAAAATCTTTTAAAGCAAATGACCCAACAGGACCTTGAACAGATCCGGAAAGATGCCAAAACCCTTGAGGCACTTCAGGAAAAAGAAGAAAACGTCTCTGTTTTGCCGACATTGGATCTTTCTGACGTTCCGCCTGAAATAGAAATTATAAAACCTGATATTATCAAACATGTCAACCTTTCCACCTGCTATGATAAGGCAACGTCGGGTATTCTTTATTTTACCTGTCCGTTGGGTGCCGGCAATATTCCGTCAGATCTTTTTGCTCTTGTGCCATTTTTCTGCCAATCCTTTACAAACAGTGGAACAAAGAAAAATACCTATGATAAAATAGCAGAAATCATGGACCTTTATACTGGCGGGGTATCGGTTTCCCCGTTTTCAGGATCTTACTTTTCAAAAGAAGCCGAATCCCATTCATTTCTTGCCATCCAGGGAAAATCCCTGAACCGGAATGTTGAGAAACTCTTTGAGCTAATAAAAGAGTTTATTGAAGCCTATAATTTTCAGGATTTTGAAAGGCTGAAAAGCCTTTTGTTGCAATACCAGGCAGGGATGGAAGCCTCCATTGTTTCAACCGGTCACAGATATGCCATTTCCCTTGCTTCCAGGCATCTTTCGAAAGCCTCGTATATTAATGAGCTCTGGCATGGTATTGCCCAGTATCAATTTATTAAAAAAATTACTGAGCAATTCACTGCAACCGGAGATAAAAATAATGGTCTCGAAATTCTTTCAAAAAACTTGATTAGAATTGCTCAATCTATTTTAAAAAGAGGGAATTTCAAACCGGCTGTCATTGGTGACTCCGGGGCCATTATACGTGCAGACAAACAATTTACTGCCATTCATGAGACGATTTCGAATGATTCTGAATATTCTTTTTTTACACCGGACATATCCTTTGAACAAAACCTGCCCTATGATGGCTGGTATACCAATACATCGGTCTCTTTCGTGGGGCAATCCTTTAAAACCGTTCGAATCACCCATGATGACTCCCCGGGACTGGCAGTGATCAGCAAAATACTCAGGTCGTTGTATCTTCACCGTGAAATCAGGGAGAAGGGCGGGGCATACGGTGGATTTGCCATCTATAACACTGAAGAAGGGATCTTTTCATTCGGCTCATACAGGGATCCCCACATTGCAAGAACCCTGGATGTCTATAAAAAGGCCTGCGACTTCATTACCAATGGGAACTATACCCAGACCGATGTCAAAGAAGCCATATTACAGGTCTGCTCAGAAATCGACAAGCCTGAAACTCCCGGGCCTTCCGCTATGAAAGCCTTTTACAGGGATATCACAAAACTTGATGATAACATTCGCCAGCAGTTCAAAGATTCATTATTGCGACTTGATAAAAAAAGAATTCAAACCATTGCCAAAAAGTATTTCACCATTGATGAGAGGCAAAAAGGGACAGCTATCATATCCAGCAGGACAAACCTTGAAAGGGCCAATAAACAATTATTTAAAAAACCCTTAACCCTGTTTAAAATTTGAATGGGTTTTACGCCAATTATGATACTGGTGCATTCCCCAAAGTGCTTTAACTGCTCTTTCAGGGGAGGGGAAGAACACACTTTTGTATTCGTATCCATCAACTCTGTAAAGGGTTTTACTGATTTCATCGGTCAAAAGACTTACCCCCAGAACCGGTTTTTCATACTTCCGGGTTAACTTGACAACATATTGGGTATAGTCCTCTTCAAATTGCAGTATTGCATCCTTAAAAACTTGTGCGGTTCCCCTGTCAATATCAGGATCTGTTCTGAGCACCGATTCAATCATATTATTGACCAACACCCTTTTCCCATGAATACCCAGATGAATGACCGCATCGCACCCGTCCCATTTGAGCAGCTCTTCCAGACAGGTTTTGGGAATATGAGGATCACCTTCCCCCACAATATCAACAGGGTTTCCATGACTCCAGAATGGCGGCAGAATCTGGTTGAGCCGTTCAATAATACCCTGGGAAAGCTTTGGCACCTCAAGTCCGTGTTCTGCGCAAAGATCTGTTGTGATCACCCCCCATCCGCCTCCAAGGGTCATGATGGCCACCCGGTTTCCCTTTGGCAGTGGCAGGGATGAAAACACCGCAGACAAATCCAGAAGTTCCATGGGTTGATTCACCTGGATAATACCGGCCTGCCTGCAGACCGCATTAAATACCTTTGTATCCGAAGCCATAGCCCCGGTATGACTTGCTGCTGCTCTTCCCCCCATGTTGGTTCTGCCGCCCTTTAAAACTACCACAGGTTTTTTCATGGATACTCTTGCGGCACTTTTAAAAAATCTTGAACCGTCCTTTATGCTTTCAATATAAAGCACCACCGTCCTTGTCAGGTCATCAATTTCAAAGGCCTCCATATAATCTTCAATGGTGACCATGGCTTCATTCCCCGACCCTGAAAAAGCCCGGATACCGATATCCTGCTGCTCGGCAAAGGCCAAAAGCTGGGTTCCCATATTTCCTGACTGGCATACAAGAGCGGTAGAACCCGGCAGCGGATATGCATGGGCAGCACAGCAATAAAAATCAATATGGGGATTGCATACCCCCATAGTGTTGGGCCCAAAAATTAATATTCCCGCATCATGAGCAACTTTCACCAGCTCTTTTTCTAATTTTGCCCCGTCTTCACCCACCTCCCTGAATCCGGAAGTAATTAACAACATCCCTTTGATATGTTTTTTTTTCAAATCCGGTATCAGATCAATCACTTTATTTGCCGGAATGGTCACCACTGCCAACTCAACATCATCTTTAATTTCTATGACGGATTTATATACCTTTCGCCCGGTTATTTTTCCACCCCTGGGATTTACCAGATAAACCTTGCCCTTATATTCCCGGGACAAGGTATTGGTTAACAGCATATGCCCCCATTTTCCCGGAGTGGCAGATGCGCCGATAAAAGCGATGGACTTTGGATAATAACAGGAGGCAAGCTTTTTCAAATCAATCTTATACGTCTTGTGGTTTTCTTCTTTCCTCTTTTCCAGCACAATCAGACCGTCCACAGCAACAGGAGAGCCATCCGGCTGTATGATCAGCGGATTGATATCCATTTCTTTAATATCCGGATATGCCAGGGCCATATCTGACAATCCTTTGAGAATTTTTTTAACTGCCTGTTTATCGACTGCTTTTTCACCCCTGAACTCGTTTAAAAGTTTTTTTGAGGATAATTGTTCAAACATATCTTCCATGTCCGCATCATTTAACGGAGCAATTTTTAAGACAATATCTTTTAATGCTTCGGTCAATACCCCTCCCAGACCGAACACAATGACCGGGCCAAACTGAGGGTCTTTGAACATGCCGGCAACAAACTCTCTTTTGCCTGACACCACTGGTTGTATGAGAAAGGCTTCGATATCATTTTTTGCAGACGTTTGCATTTCCTTAACAGCATCCCGTACCTGATCTTCAGTGTTTAATCCAACCCAAACCAGGTTTGATTCTGTTTTATGTAAAATAGTTGCACCAATCCCTTTGATCACTACAGGAAAACCTATTTTGGGGCAGGCCTTTAGAATTTGGTTTATATCTGTTTCCCGCTGTTCTTTCACAACCGGGATATCAAATAAGGCGAATATTTTTTTTGCTTCATCTTCAACTATGGATTTTGAAGGTGATTGTAATTTAACATTAATCCGGTTTTGGATATCTGTCAGTTTCATTTGTATTTTTACCTCCCAATATCAAAACGGTAGGTAACACTTACTTACAAAAAATTCAAGACTGATTAATCTGTGAGAAAGCCTGATTCAGATTTTAAACAGGGACAAAGGCGACGGGCAAAGCTCATCCATTATAGCCAGATCTTTGGCCGCACAATACCCCTTGGAAAGATACCCTCGATCAAGTCCCTTTTGTGTAATGATTTGGAGGTGGGTATGGTAAAACCAGTTCCCGTTTTCATGGAAATCCCCGATATAGGAGAAGGCTTCTCCGGCCACAAATCCGATACCGATAGCAGGGAGCTTTCCTTTGTTTAAATGGCCGTAAAAGCTGTAAAAAGTGTCGAAATAGGGGCTTTCATGCATTAAAAGGACATGGCCGCCATAATTCCCTTCGCCCGCCTCATATCCGCTTTCCATGACCCTTGCATCCAAAGGGGCATGCAGGGGAGTGCCCAAGGGAACAATCACATCAAGCCCCAGATGGTAAAACCGTTGCTCTTCAACCATCTGGGGGCATTGCGACAGAACGATTTCCCGATTTTCAAGATAGGATGAAACACCCCAAGTGTATTGATCTTTCATCATGTCATCCAGAAGTTTTTGAAACCCTTTCTGATTCCTGACATCAATGGCATCAAAAAGGGGGGAGTCAACTGACATGTCTACGATCAGGGGATCACCTGCCAGATTTTTAAAAACAGGGTGAATCTTAATCTTTGCACTGTAAGCGATATAGGGGTATCTCATCATTTTTACCTTTATCTTATGAAACCGGGAATCTGTTTGCTTTTATTAGCCCCGGGACCGGTACTACAGGAGAACCATCGTCTGTGGTAATACCTTTGGGAAGCACAAAATTTTTATCCATGCCTTTATAATAAGATACGTCATAACAGCCAAGCTTTATTTTGAGTTGATCCTTGTCGTGAACAAAAGATGACGTCAAACCATAATCCACTTCACCCAGCAGCGTTAAAATTATATATCGCGGGATTTCCCTTCCGGATCCTTCTCTTCTGACTTTTGTGGCAATATCAATTACATCATAGGAATCCACAGGATGGTCGACATTCCACTTTTTCTGGATAGGAAGGCCTGCAACATAGATGTGATGAAATTCAATTCCTGCTTTTCGCACACTATAGGCAAGGGAATGAATGGGGTCATCAGAGTCATTTACCCCTCCTAAAAGGGCCGTGTTGCAATACACAGTTATTCCTTTGTTGTTCAGCCTTCTGACAAGTTTTTCATGTTCATTTGTTATCTCATCAGCCATGCTAAACCAGGTTTCGATTTCCAGTCTTAAGGGATTCACCACACGAAGCGTATTCAACTCCCCAAGGGTATTGATAACGGCTCTTGTATAGGCTTGGGGCTCAGAGTTAAGCTTCATGCTGACCAGTCGGACAGCATTCACATGGGGAATATCCTTTAAACTTTTAATGAGGTGTTTAATGTAAAAAAGAGACTCTATGGCATCCATTGACGAGGATATGATGACATCACTAATCCTGTCATCTGATCTGATGTAATCAATCTCGCTTTCTTGCGCTCTGGCATCAATCTCAACCCTTGTTTCATGGAGCCGCAAAAGATTTTCACAACCTGTATCCACAATGGACAACCCTGTCTGCCTTTCACTGATTAATAGAGTTTTAAGCGTTTTAATATCGTCTATTGAAACAGATTTTTTTTCACTCACGATTCTTTCAGGTCTGGGCCCATGAAAAAGAGATTCATCACCGATCTGTGCCATATACTGAATATCAATGGTACCCTCATCATTCACCCTTATATTATCAAGCTCACCGGCAAGAGGGGCAAAGGCTTTAAAATAATCCGGCGTATAGGGTGTTCTGATCCAGACAAAATTTTCATTGTCTTTCACCTTTTCCACTGCCCATCCACTGGTATACCAGTCAATTTTTCCGATGGGGGTTGCCGTACAGATGCTCGGAATAACCCTGTCAGACAGGTGGGCCCGAAGATGATTGGCAATCCCTATCCCTTCGGACAGGGTTGTCCAATAAATGCTGTTCCCGTGGATGGGACTGCAGGGGATATAAATATAATGAAGTTCGGCGCCCGCGCCCCGCAACAGGGAGAAAAGTCTTACCAGTTCAGGACCTTTGTCATTGCAGTCCTTTAAAAAAGGTGTCTGGACATACACGGCAATGCCAGTGTTGACAAGATCCGTTATAATCTCAAGGCTTTCAGGCGATACTTCATCCGGATGAATAAAATGGGTGGCCACTTCCATCCTTTTGCCGTGCTGCTGAAGTTCAAAGCTTTTTTGCTTAAGGTATTTCAGATAAGCGCCTTCATTTTCAAGAAAAAGATCCGGATAATAAGCAATGGATCGTGTGGCAAGACGCAGTGTCTGAACATGCTCCACCTTCATAAGCCCGTCTATGGTAGCTGCCATATTGGCCCGGTTCATGAAGGGATCCCCTCCAGTTAAAACAATTTCTTTGACGGCCGGAGAATCCTTTACATGCTGAACTGCTTTTTGAACACCCGCCACCGTCGGGTTTTTTTCATTTCTGGAATCTTTATGTTTTCTGAAACAAAACCTGCAATAAACCGGACAGCTCATGTTTAAAAGAAAGATGACGCGGTTCTGGTACATCTGTTCCAAGAGACCGTCATGGAATTGACCGATCCATGTGTTGGTATGACCACCGGAATCCAGTTCTTCAATAAACGGCAGATACTGATAGGCCACATCCCTTGATACCAGCATTTGACGAATGGTATGGCGTGACAGTCTTACCGGGTATGTTTCAATCACCTGTTGGAGTCCGGCACGATCTTTTTCAGGAACACCAAAATGAGTGGCTTGCTCAAGCTGACGGGTATTTTTAATGGAAATATATCCATATCCCGGAAGAACCTGCTCAAGGATTGCCATGAGCATGAGATGCGGCATCTCAATCTGATTCACACTTATTTTTTTCATTTCCCCATTAGCAATGTCCGACAAAATCCCGGTAAAAAACCCTTCCGGATCATTTGGATATCCTGTTTTTTTCAAAAGAGTGGAAAATTTTTGTGCCCCGTTGCCCTCTTTTGTGATCTTGCAAAATTGTTTTCCTGCAAGCGGTATCGTCCCATAGATATCAAGAAATCCAATCACGGCTTTTGTCAAAGCGGCCAGACTGACTTCTACTTTTTTCCCTGAATGTTTGAACACTATGTTTAGTGAACGATCGTAACTTTCCATAGCCATATTCCTTTAACCAAAAATTTCATTTTTAATTTTTACAAAAACATCTTTATTATAGGACATTTTCACTCATTACAACTATTTTTCTGCTTTGTATAAATAGGATACAATATCTTTTGAAAATCCATATCCCATAACTTTTCCCAATGTTTCATCTTCATTTTCCGGATCGATCTGTATGACCAGGTATTCTTTTAAATCTTTGGAATCATAAACCTTTTTCCAGGCATAATTTCCCTTTTTCAAATATTGATATGTCATAAGAGCTTCTGAAAAAATAGAGTCTGCCTGTTTGTTTAAATCGTTTTCAAGAATAATATAACTGATTAAAGGATCAAGATTTTTCTTAATCCAGTCAAAACTTTTTCTGATCATTTTATGCTCTGAAAAATCTATAGTCATCAAATTTTAAGTAATCGGCAATGTTCAGGAGCGACTTTCATTGACACCTCATCACCCCGCCGGTAGGGAGATCGCTTGACGAAATTGATCGCATGCAACACAAGCTTGTTATCAAGTTCTATAAAATAACTGACTTCCCCTCCCATATAACTTCGATCCACAATTTTCCCAAAAAAAACATTCTCCCCTTGTTCCGGAACATGCTCGGCTCTGTAACCCAGGTTAAATTTTTGCGCCCGGATGACCATTTCCACTTTGTCCCCTTTGTTAAATGTTCCTGCCGGAACCGCAAGACAGGTAGTGTTATCTTCCAGAGTTACACTCAAATAATCGCCTTGTTTCTCATTTACAATGGCATTGATAAAATTGGAGTGCCCTAGAAAATCTGCCACAAAATGATTGATTGAATTATTATAAACCTCTTCAGGGTCACCCTCCTGCTGAATAAATCCATCTTTCATGACCACTACCTTATCTGACATGGACAATGCTTCTCTTTGATCATGGGTAACAAAGATAGTTGTCACTCCCAAAGCCTGTTGAAGATTGTCGATCTCTCTTCTCATATCTTCCCTTAAATTTTCATCAAGAGCTGATAAGGGCTCATCCATCAACAACACATCCGGTTCAATAACAATGGCTCTTGCAAGCGCAATACGCTGTTGCTGGCCACCGGATAACTGGGACGGCATCCTGTCCCCAACTCCGGGAAGCCGGACGGTTTCCAGGGCTTTTTCAACCTTATCTTTCATAATGGCTTTTGACGCACTCCTGTACTTGAGTCCAAACGCCACATTATCAAAAATAGTTTTATGGGGGAAAAGTGCATAGTTCTGAAAAATGATGCCCAGGTTTCTCTTGTGAATGGGTGTATCATTAATCCGTTTACCCTTGATAAAAATATCACCATGGGTGGGTTCCTCCAAACCTGCAAGCATTCGCAAAAGTGTTGTTTTGCCGCATCCAGATGGGCCTAAAAGGGTTACCAGAGACCCTTCCGGAATTTCAAGGTCCATCTTTTTAACGGCAACAACTTTTCCATACCGTTTTTCAATCCCTTTAAATTTTACAAATGCAGGGTCTTTTTCCTGTTTCAAAGCCATACGCTCCCCAATTATCCATTAACGTAATCTTCGAGAAAATTAATTTTCAGACCCCGGCCAAGCCAGGGTCTGAAAACATTTGTGATTAACTTACTTACCGGCCATAATCCTGTCCCATTTTTCAGCCCAGTCGAGTTGATGGCCATTCCAATATGCAGGATCTGCAAACTTATACCCCTCTAACTTGCCTGTGGGGTCAAATGCCGGTAATTTTTTGATTTCATCCGGCATGGGAACTTTTGTCGGGTCAAGACTTGACGGATAGCCCTGGCCGATGGCAACGGCTTTGGCAGCCTCAGGTTCAATCATGAAATTGAGTAGTTTTTGTGCTACCTCAAGGTCTGTCCCCTTAAGGACATACATGTATTCCATCCAGGAGTACGTCCCTTCTGGTGCGAGATATCCAATGGGATGACCCTCTTTCTGCAGTAATCCTACTCTGCCTGACCAGGCAACCGTTGCATAAATGTCGCCATTTCCCAGAAGACTCATCAACTCAGAACCGGATGCCCAATATTTTTTAATCATGCCTCTTTGTTCTTTCAACGCCGCCCAGATGGCTTTCTCATCTGTGATATTATTAGGATCCTGTCCTGTATGAAGGGCTGCATACCACATGTTTGTGATGTGATCTCCACCCCATGACCCCAGTTTTCCGTTAAGGCTCTTGTCATATAATAAAGATGCGCCCAGTTTTTCAGCTTTTTCCTTGGATACTTTATCTGTATTATAGGCAATACCTGTCTGGCCTAAATCATAGGGCACAGCAGAAAGCGTTCCCTTACTGATGGCTTTCAGGGTGTTCGTCATTTTGCTCATTACATTTTTAAGATTTGGTATTTTGCTTTCATCTAATTCAACACCAAACCCGAGATCTGTGTAGCGGGCATAATCATAAACAGCACTTAAATGAGCGATATTAAATTCTCCGCCGGGGGGATAAGAGGCTTTTACCTGTGTTAAAAATGCAGCCATACCCGTAAATGCCGCGTCAATGACTTTAACTCCTGTGGCTTTGGTAAAAGGATCAAAGGCAAATTTTCTCAATGCTTCAGAGGTTGACCCACCCCAGGAATGACAGGTGATGGATTTTGCTGCCAATGCGTCTTGTACAAGCCCAAAAGGACCACCCATCAGTCCAATTGCAGCGCCGGAGATGCCAAGAAATTTTACAAAATCACGTCTTGAAATCTTCCCTTCTTTGTAACTTTCATAAACATCATCCAACCGCTTTTCCAAATCTTTTTTCATTTTTTTCTCCTCTTAGCAATGATTAAAATTTCAAACACCTCAAGCTAACATCCAGTGTCTGTGTATTTACTTATGTCTTATGATTCCCCCTGGCAAATCGCCGGGACAAATATCCGGCAAGTAAAGGCATTGACACGGTTAAAACAATCATGACCGCACCAAGGGCATTAATTTCAGGACTGATGGAGTTTCGCAGCATACCAAATATTTTCACAGGAACGGTCTGATTCTGAGCCGTGGCCCAAAAAAGCGTTGCTGTTACATCATCAAAGGAAATGGTAAAGGCGAACAGCATCCCCGCTAAGATCGCAGGCGCCAGCAAGGGAAACGTAATTTCCCTGAATGTTTGAAACGGGTTTGCACCAAGGGACAATGCGGCTTCCTCGTATTCCTTCTTAATGCCGACAAGTCTTGCCTGGACAATCAAAAGGACATAGGGCAGGGTTAAAACCACATGACCAATGAGCAGCAGGGCAAAACTCTTTGGTTGTTGCAGCCACCGGATAAACAACAACAAAGCAACCCCTAATACAACCTCTGGAACCATGATGGGCGCAATTAAAAGGGTGTTTAAAAATTCCTTACCCCTAAACTCATATCGAATAAACGCCATGGCGGCAGGCACGCCAAACGCCGTGGCCAAAACCGCTGTGCAAGACCCCAGCACCAGGGAATTTTTAAAGGCCTCCAAAATAGTTGAATTATGCGAGAGCTTTACATACCACTTGAAACTGAATCCCTCCATTGGGAATGATCCAAACTGCTGGGGATTGAATGAGAGAATGACAACGGCAATAATCGGGATAAACATCCAAACATAAACCAGAAAAGTAAATATTTTTATCAATGACCATCCTGAAATCAATTTTTTCATATTTCTTCCCTGTTACGATTCATTGCTGAGTGTTTTAAATATCTGGTTGATCCCCATATACCGGTTGTAAGTGTAGACAATAACCATCAAAAGCAACATCAGAATAGTACTGATAGCCGAACCAAACGGCCAGTCAAGGGTTCCGATTATCCGCTTGAAGATCAGGTTGGCGATCATTTCATTTCCGGGACCGCCTAAAATCATCGGGGGAAGGTATGTCCCGCAGGTCAACACAAAAACAAGCAGGCACCCGGCACTCACCCCAGGCAGGCTTAACGGAAGTGTCACTTCTTTGAACGCCTGCCATTCTGTGCATCCAAGGCTTTTTGCCGCTTCAGCCAGACTCTTGTCAATGCCGTCAAGACTGACGTAAATATTTAAAATCATGAAAGGCAGAAGATATTGCAAAAGGCCCATGATGACGGCCCCTTCGTTATACAGCATGGCCAAGGGGCTTGAGATAATATTAAACTTCAACAACAGGTGATTGATCAATCCGGAATCTCCCAGAATGTTTATCCAGCTTAAGGTCCGGATAATAAAGCTGATCCAGAATGGCAACATGACCAGTATCATGAGAAAGGGTTTGAACCGGGATTCTGTCTTATAAAAAAAGTATGCCGGGATGTAGCCCAGAACCAGACATAAAATAACCGTTTCAAGGGCAACACGAAGTGTCGTTAAAAGGATGGACGGATAAAAAAAATCTGCAAAAAATTTGGCATAATTACCAAATTGAAAGGCCGGTATATCCTGTCCGTTTGGGGCCCTGAGCCAAAAACTATATACAATTACAAAACAGATAGGAATCACCAGAAGAAAAAAAACGGCTGTCAAAGAGGGGGATAATAAAATCCAGGGTTTCCAAAATTTATTTTTCATTCAAACATCCTATAATTTTTACTTGTTTATACGATTTTAGCTGTATTTCAAACTTTACAAAATGCAATTCTTGTGCCATATATTAAATTATTTTATTAACTAACTGAAAATAAAAAGAATTTTTATTGGCGGGACGTTTTAAAAATTGCAAAAAATCAAATTTGATTCATATATGAATCATCAATATTGGTTCAACCATCTAAAATAATTGAACATATAATACGATTTAAAAATGAAT
>Ga0190327_1000001_pt1 | contig 155702 bp, 171 predicted proteins | sample 48720401_MG_FD_161667 | JGI IMG/M metagenome (GOLD analysis project Ga0190327, IMG submission 161667) | Hydrothermal vent sediment bacterial communities from Southern Trench, Guaymas Basin, Mexico - 4872-04-0-1_MG | ecosystem: Environmental > Aquatic > Marine > Hydrothermal vents > Sediment ... | reverse complement strand
TAATAGTTAATAGTTAATAGTTAATAGTTAATAGTTAATAGTTATTTTGTAAGCATTTATTTGACTTAATAGGTTTATTGATACTTAAAGGAGGTCATTATGAAACCAGTAGGAATAATTGTTGGTAGATTTCAAGTTCCAAAACTCCATGAAGGACATAAACAACTTATAGATCATGTGATTTCTCAACATGATAAAGTGATTATTTTTCTTGGATTGTCTCCAATCAAGTGTGAGGACCCTAATCCACTTGATTTTGAGGCAAGAAAACAGATGTTGTTGGCTGAATATCCTGATATAACTGTTCTTTATATAAAAGATACACATGATGATAAAGTATGGAGTACTCATTTAGATGAAATGATCAAAGATTTGACTGCTCCAGAACAAGAAGCTATTCTTTATGGAAGTAGAGATAGTTTTGCAAATCATTATTTTGGTAAGTATCCAGTTGAAATTTTTGAACAGAAAATATTTATTTCTGGAACAAAAATTAGAGAAAAAATAGCCAGTAAAGTTAAGGGTACTGAAGAATTTAGAATAGGAGCTATATGGCATTCTAAAAATCAGTTTCCGAAAGCTATTCCAACTGTTGATGTGGGTATTTTTAATGATAATTATACTGAAATACTTCTTGGACGTAAAAAAGAAGAGAATGGTTATCGTTTGATCGGTGGATTTGTTAAACCGGGTGATAATTGGGAGACCACAGCACGAAGGGAAGTTCGAGAGGAAACATCCCTTGAAATTACCGATCTTAAATATATAGGAAGTTACTTTGTTGATTGTTGGCGTTATAAAAAATGTATTCATAAAATAACAACAACACTTTTTGCTACCACAAAGTTTTGTGGGAGACCTGAACCGGGTGATGATATTTATGAATTAAAATGGTTTAATGTCAATAATATTGATATTAAGAATGATATTGTTGAAGAACATAGACATCTTGTTTTAGATATTATTAACAAAACAAGGAATCCAAATTAATTAAGGAGGTTTTGAGATGCTCCAATTAGCTTACAATCCGGCAATAGCTACAGATAGCTATAAAAGTACTCATTATAAACAATTCCCACCAGATACAAAAGGGACATTCTACTATATAGAAAGTAGAAGTAAAAATAAGCATATTCTTCCTATATATAAGCCTATTATAGAAGAAGCTTTGTTGAGACTTCCAACAATAGAAGAAGTAGAGGAAGCAAAATACTTTTGGGATATTCATGTTGGTAAAGGTATTTTTAACTATGATGGTTGGAAGAAGATAGTTGATTTGGGTTATTATCCAATGGAAATAGAAGCTGTTCCAGAAGGGACAATAATTCCCACTCAGAATGTAATTATGACTATTAAAAATACGGAACCTGATTTTTATTGGCTTCCTGGTTGGATGGAAACTCAAATATTACAAATGTGGTATCCAACTACTGTAGCAACAAGAAGTTGGGAAATAAAACAAGTTATAAAAAAATGGATGGAAAAAACATGTGATACTCTTGAAGGTCTCCCATTTAAATTACATGATTTTGGTTTTAGAGGTGTAAGTAGTTATCAGAGTGCTATGATTGGTGGTTTATCTCATTTGGTAAACTTTATGGGTACTGATACTACAGCTGCCATTGTAGGTGTATGGAAATACTATGACCAAAAAAACAAAAAGGAAATGCCTGCATATAGTCTGCCTGCATGTTATGATGAAAAGACTGAAATTTTAACTGAAAAGGGCTGGAAAAGATTTGATGAACTTGATGATAATTTAAAGGTAGCTCAATATAATAAAGATGGTAGTATTGAATTTGTTAATTACACAAATAAAGTATCAGAATTCTATGATGGTAAAATGTATAGATTTAATAGCAGTGTTCCTAAAAGATTGGATATCTGTGTTACACCTAATCATAGAATGATACGTTTTAATAATGAAAATAAGATATGTGTAACTTATGCAGATGATACAAATTATGATAGGAATTTGTTTTTTAAACATTGTGGTTTTATTAAAAATGGCAGTAATGAGTTTACACCTATTGATGCTATAAGAGTTGCTTTTCAGGCTGATGGGTCTTTCTTTGCAGATGATGATAAGCGTGATGGTAGTAGAAGTGGTTGTAAAGGAATACGTTTTAAATTTAAAAAGCAACGTAAAATAGATAGATTGTGCAAATTATTGAAAGAAGCAGGTTTGGATTATACACAAACTTTAATAACAAATGGTACTCAAAAAGGACAAACTCATTTTTATGTTAAATGGCCAGTAAATATACCTATAGATAAAAATTTTGAATGGGTAGATATTAGTAAATTAACATTTGAATGGGGGCGTCATTTTATTAAGGAATTACAGTATTGGGATGGTAAGATAGCAGGGAAACAAACTATAAGTTTTTCTACAGTAAATCGTAAGGTAGTAGATATTGTTTCCGCTATAGGTACTCTATGTGGTTATTTTGTAAGCACACATCTTTATAAGGATAAAAGAGATAATCGTAAAAATCTGTTTACAGTTAGTTTTACATATAACAGTAAGTGCAGATATAAAAGATATAAGTTTATAGCTGAAACATATGATTATAAAGGAAATATTTATTGTATTACTGTTCCCAGTGGAATGTTAGTTGTCAGACGAAATGATTGTGTGGTTGTATGTGGTAATTCTGAACATAGTACAATTACAGCTTGGGGCAAAGAACGAGAAAGAGAAGCATATGAAAGCTTACTTGATGAGTTTGCTAAACCTGGTACAGTTGTTGCCTGTGTAAGTGATAGTTATGATTTGGATAATGCTATTAGTAATATATGGGGTAAGGAGTTAAAGCAGAAAGTAATTAATAGCGGGGCAACTGTAGTTATTCGTCCAGACAGTGGAGAACCAAAAGAAGTGGTTGTTCGTGCCCTTAAAATGTTAGCAAATAGTTTTGGGTATCAATCAAATAGTAAAGGTTATAATGTTATTAATTATGTTAAAGTTATTCAGGGTGATGGAATATCCAATCCTGATGTTGTTGATGAAATACTGGAGGCTGTTGTAGCAGAAAATTTTAGTGTAGATAATATATCATTTGGTATGGGTGGAGGTCTTTTACAACAAGTAAATCGAGATACTTATAAATTTGCTATGAAATGTAGTGCCATATATGGAAATAATGGATGGTATGATGTTTTTAAATGTCCAAAAGATGCTCCATGGAAGGCTAGTAAAAAAGGTTTACTTACATTATATAAAACAACAGAAGGTAAATATGTAACTACAGATAAAAGAAATGTAGTGCCATTTGATTGGAAACCACTTTTGAATACAGTTTTTAAAAATGGGGACATATTTATTAAAGATGATTTTGAAACCATAAGAAAACGTAGTTGGGATTAATTTTTAAATACAACAAAAGTTAAAAGGCAGGAAAAACATCCTGCCTTTTTATTTTATAAGAGTGTTTTTACGTGGTATAATTAAAGAAAGAAGTTTATATGTATGGGAAAAAGATTTGATAGAAATAATTAAAAAATTTTTAAATTAGCTGTTATGGTTTGTGTAGGTCTTGTATGGTAGCAGAATTTATAAATACTGTTGCCGAGGAAACAAATTATTTTGTTGAAACATATATAAGGTATAGTAAGAAAGATGAAAATAATAGTAACTAATAGAGAACTGGTAAAACTTATTGAACCAAAGGAAGCTTTTGTTGTTATATCAATAACTAGTACTAATGGAGAGTTTCCTAATCTACCCTATAATAAAAATAGAAGGGATGTTCTTAGGTTAAAATTTGATGATATTAATAGTGCTGTAGAAGGAATGTTTCCTATAACCGAAGAACAAGCTTTAGAAATTATTGATTTTGTTAATAAGTGGAAAGATTCTGTAAAACTTTTTATCTGTCAATGTGATGGAGGTATAAGTCGTAGTAGTGGAGTTGCTATAGGTATATGTTACATTATAGGTGGAATGAAGGAAGAAATAGATGCTTTCTACCGAATGTACATACCGAATAGCAGAGTTATAAGTACAATATTAAACAAATTTTATGATAGGAGGTAAATTATGACTTTTTTGGTAGTAGTTATATTCTTGATATTTGTACTTGGTGGTTCTTTGGTTGCAAGTTCAAAAGAAAAACAATCCTTTGATGAAAATATAATTATATATATAATGTTTGGTTTACTTGGTCTTGGTTTTCTTATGGAAGGAATAAAATTTTTGATTGAAAATCCAGAAGCCATTTTTCCCATAGTTTTATTCCTTTTTGTTATGGGTGGTATTTTCATTAAACTAACTGAACCAAAATAAAGGAAGATGGATTCTATGGTAATATAAAATGAAAAAATCAATTTATTTGTCTTGTGCTAAGTGTAAAAACAAAGATTGCATTTGTCGATATTGTAATAAAATGCAACCTTTATGTGAAGAAGAAGGATGTCACCTTTCAAAATTTTGTACATGGGAAATATCAAGAAAAGAATGCCCTTATTTTGAAGGAGAGGAGGTAAAAGATGACAATTTTTAAAGAGTGCCCTTTTTGTGGAAGTAAGAAGATTCTTTATTCAGATAAAATAATAGAAGTAGATGGATGGCGTGTGCCTAAAATTACATGTGATGGTTGTGGAATTGGTTTTACTACAGGTGTTTATGGAAAAGGAATACCACCTGAAGAGGTTAAAAGACGTACAATCTCTATTTGGAACTCACGATGGAATGAGATGTCTGTAATTAAAGCTGATATTCTATCTGATATTTCTACTGATAAGAACACAGTTACTTTCATTTTGCATGGATGTAATTGTTTTAATAAAATGAAATTAGGGATAGCTAAATATCTATCAAGTAAATTCCCACAAATTGTTGATGCAGATAACAGTACAGAAATTGGGAATGCAACCAAACTAGGGAATATTGTCCCTGTAAAAGTAAAGGATAATCTGTATATAGTAAATTGTTATACACAATACTACTATGGTGTAGATTCTCGCAAGGTTTCTTATGAAGCTATTTATAGTTGTTTGTCTCTTGTAAGGGATTTTACAAGCCAATTTTATGGTGACTATGAAGTTGAGATACGTTCACCAAAAATTGGTTGTGGACTTGCTGGAGGTTCATGGCGAATCGTAAGTGCTATGTTTAAGGAAGTATTGCCTTATGCTAAAATTTACGAAAAATAATTTTTTTTCTTGACATACTTTAATATATAGTATATATTTATTGAAAAAAAGGGAGTTATTAAAGATGTCAAGTAATTTTTATAAGAAACTTATACCATTGTTAACACAGGATTTGGATTGGAAGGCATTAGTTGTTGAAATAGCTACAAAGCATCCAAAAATAGTATATGATGCTATTAGATTTTCTAAAGACCCATTTGAATGTGAGGTAGAAAAAATTCTAAAAGATAAAGGTTTTGTAGAAGCTATCAAAGTTGTTCGTTCTGAAAAAGGGGCATCATTGAAAGAAGCTAAAGAATATGTTGATAATCTTCGTTGGAAATAATAAAATCCTATATTTGATAGCTAAAAACATAAAGGGATATTGAAATGGAAAACTATTCTTTTGGTAGAAGGCTTCCAGAATATAATCTTAATCCACCAGAATCAATAGGTATTTGTCCTGAATGTGGAGAAGAAATTTGGTATGAAATAGAAGAATGTCCTGTATGTGGATGTTGTTTGGTATTTGAGGAATATATAGATGAAGATATATAATAGTTAGAGAGGTAATTAAAGTCATAATGGAAGATTCAAATATTAAACCTTGTATTGGCTGTGGATATTGTTGCCTTAAGTCTCGTTGTGTAGCTTCAGTTAGATTATATCCTACTGCTGATGTATGTCCGTTTCTTGAATGGAATGGTAAGAGACATATATGTAAGTTAATGTTGCTTCCTGGAGAAGTTGGGCGTAGTTATCGAAAAGAATTATATGCTGGTGAGGGATGTTGTGCTTCTTTGAATTCATGGTATTATAAACCATTAAAAAATCGTATACCACAAAATAATGTGGATGATGTAGAAATTCCATCTGTTATGCAACATTTTCTTGCTTCTCTTGGTAGACAATTTATATCTTCTGATGTGATTTATTTATCTCTTATGGATACCAAAGGTAGATTAGAAAAAAATGGTTGGGACGAAAAAGATGCTATTACTTTTATAGAAAAATGCCTTTTTTATCTGAAACAACAGAGACGTAGTGATGTGGAAGATTTTATAGGATAATTACTATGGAAAAATTTAAAAACAAATTAGATTTAAAAGAGGGCAGAATTTATAGAATGTATAATAAAAATGGGGATTATATTTTATTTCTTGTTATTGGAGTAGATTCTTTTTTCCAATCTCCAACAATTATAAAATCTGTTACCTTAAATACTTTATTTATGGAAGAATTTCATATATCAAAAAATTTCTTGAGATGGGATATGGTTAAAATTTCACGTGTTATTCCAGAAAAAGATTTGGATACTATTAAAGAGAGAATACTTAACCTTGCAGATGAGTTTTCAGAATTTTATTATATATATCTTGGTGAAATTCTGTATTTTGATAATGTTTCAAAAGAGTGGAAACCATTGTTTGAAGATTTTGTTGACTCATTTTATAAAAGTGATGAGTATGAAACCTGAAGTTTATTAAGTAAGAGGTTATAAATTATGAAGATAAAATATATACAATTAGTTGAAGTAATAAATATGCAAGAGAGGGAATTTGTTTCTTGGAAGTCCTTATTTAAATATATCTTTTGTAATGGATGGGAAGATGCTTTTGATATTGCACAGGATAAAAATTTGGACTTTCCAAAGTCTTATCATGCTATTGTTAAAGATTATGTTATTGATTTAGAGATTGTCAAGAAAGCAAATAACTTAGAAAATGTTTATTCACCTTATATTTCTTTAATAAAAGTTAATGATAAGGATGAATTTGTTGAAGAAAAAATTTTATGGACAGATGATAATAAAAATGTAAAAGAAACTATTGTAAGTAAAGAATTTTTAGAAACGAATCATATGTTTAAAATCCGTAGGTTTGTTGTTATAAATTGTATTAGTAAACCTTTTATTTTGCGTGATTATTTTAATAATAGTCCACAGAAGAAGATTCTAACTACGGATATAGAAATGATAGATACCTATTTTGATACCTTTGAGGATGAAGTTAATCTTCTTAAGAAGGAATTTCTTGAAAAGTATTCAAAAAACACAAATGTAAGATTACTTTTAATGATTTGAGGTTTTAATATGGCAGATGTTTTTTTTGAAAAGGGGACTTCATTGAGTAAATCAGTAGATACTGTTTTACTTGAAGCAAATTTTAAATTATTATTAGGAAATAGCTCTATTCTTTTAAATGATGGAACTGTTAAAGAAAATTCTGTAGATTTAACAATAACATCTCCACCTTATGATAATTTGAGGACTTATGAAAATAAGTCTATTTGGAATTGGGATGTATTTACCAAGATAGCTAATGGTTTGTATAAAGTAACAAAAAAAGGAGGAGTTGTAGTATGGGTTGTTGGTGATGGAACAGTCAATGGAAGTGAAACAGGGACTAGTTTTCGTCAAGCTTTATATTTTAAAGAAATAGGTTTTAGAATACATGATACAATGATTTATTTAAAATCAGGTTCTTCTTTTCCTTCTTCTAATAGATATTATCAAGTGTTTGAATATATGTTTGTATTTAGCAAAGGAGCTCCAAAGACTATTAACCTTATCAAAGATAGAAAAAATAGATGGGGAGGTACTACATCTTTTGGTAGAATATCCAATCGTACAAAAGATGGTAAGTTAAAAAAGAAAGGTAAAGTACAAATTCAAGATGTTGGTATACGTTTTAATGTTTGGAAAATAAATAATGGTAAGGGATATTCTACAAAAGATGAAATAGCTTTTCAACACCCTGCTATCTTTCCAGAGCAATTAGCTAAAGACCATATTATTTCATGGTCTAACAAAGGTGATACAGTACTTGACCCTCTTATGGGTAGTGGCACTACTGGAAAAATGGCTCGTTTATTGGGACGTAAGTTTATTGGAATAGAGATGAATGAGAATTATTTTCAATTAGCTAAAAGGCGTATTTTTGGAGTATAGCATGTCAGGCTTCTTTGATACAACTATTCAGACATTTACAATATCTCTTATTAATAGCAATCTAAAAATGTTTAAGTATTTGTGAATTTGGGAAAACCCAAGGAATTGATACTTTTATAGTTTCAAAACGACATTTAAATAATATTGAATAGATTCTTGTCTTTTATAAAAACCCTTCTATTTTCAATTCTTTCTACTATTTTCTTTCCAAAAATATCTTTCTTATATAAAACATTAAAAAATAATATTTTATACTAATAAAGAGGTTCAAATATGCGTTTATTTAGGAGTCTCAGTGAAGTTGATTTATTAGATACTAATAGTATTAATGAACATCTGGATAATACTAATCTTATACGTGGACGACGAGTAGAGACATTTGTTCATAATACTTTAGGAGGACAGCGTTTTCTGGTTACTAGATTCAGGGATAGGGATGGTGGAGAATTTCCAACAACAGCATCAGCTTTATCTACGGTTCCTACAGAATTGACTCGTGTACGTAGTAATGAAGCAATGATTGTTACACATTTAGATGCGGAACCCAATTCTGATAGAGATTTAGCTGCTAGAACTCGACATTTAGCTGCTGCTCATTATTACAATACAGTTATTAATAAATATCATAGTAATAATTTAAATACTACTGGTGTGCCTTTAGTATATGGTGGTGTTTATAGTTCACCTTCTATATCTGCTAATGCTTTAATGGCTTTTAATGATGAAGTCGATGCAGATGATATAAAGATTATGGATGTTCTACAATATGTAGGTTCCAGAGAATTTGACCTTCCTATGGGTTCAGCCTATACAGAAAATGAAAATAATGGTGGTGAATATTTTAGGGATATAGCAAATAGATTTGGTTTATCAGGTTGTTATAATCCATTTTATAAAATAGCCTATGGAGATGAACAAGGTACTCCTCCAGTTGACTTTAATACTTATTTTCATAATAATGTTAGTTTAAGTGCCCGTTCGTTTGATAGTAGATTAGAAACAGTTTTTGCACGGGGAGGTACTAATAATGGTTTTCCATTAGATGGTCCATCGTTACGCCGTAGAACTTTTGAGGCACTTGATAATAGTAAAGATGAAAGTGGCAATCTTAATATACAACAATTTCTTAATACAATTGATCATTCTAATCCTTATATTGGACTTGCTAATTATGAATCTCAACAAAGATATTCTGAAGCATCACATGAAGATTCTACCAATTTAAACGAAGAAAGTTCTCAAAGTGGTATTTCAATTGGGGATTTACTTAATAGTTTTAGAAGTGAAACACTTACCTTTGATGATGAAGGAGAAATTACTACTGAGGAAGCACAACAAAGACGTGAAGAAACTCCTACACGTGAGGAACCTGAAAGACGTGAAGAACGACAACCAGAACAATCACCTACACGTGAGGAACCTGAAAGACAACCTGAAAGACGTGAAGAAACTCCTATACGTGAGGAACCTGAAAGACAACCAGAGAGACAACCTGAAAGACGTGAAGAACGACAACCTGAAAGACGTGAAGAACAACAACCAGAACAATCACTTACAGAAGAAAATCTTCTTTCTTTATTTGATAGTGAAAATTCTTTATTTACAAATGATGAATTTGATAATTATGAGAAAGCAAGTAGAAAAATAAAAACAACTTCACGAGGAAGATTGGATTTTCGTCCTGAAATTATTTCTCCAGAAGAATTTAAACGTTTAGAAGAAAGATTTCCAATAGGTGGTATTGAAAAGGAAGGTATTCCAAATGTAGCAACTACTGAAAGAACCATTAAAGCCTTAAAGAAATTAAATAATCTTAGGAAACAATTTGATATTAATGATTCTTCAGAAAAGTTCTATGAACAAGTAGGTAAAAATTCTTTACCTACTGATGCTTTTGATAAAGTTATTGTTGATAATCCAAATGAGCTTTCTAATTTAAGAAAAAAAGCTTTGTCTCTTGGTGGAGCTTTAGTTGGTAAAACTGAAGATGGTAAACAAATATGGTTAACAGATGCTATAGGTACTCAGGCATTCCATTCCCAATTAATGCGTAATAATAATCAGGATATAGATGTTCGAAATGCATCTACTCCAAATATAAATTGGGATACAGAAGAATGGAATTTATTGAATACAGATATACCTTACCGTGATGCTTTAGGAAATGGATATATTATTCCTATAAAAGGAAGTGATGCTATATTTGTTCCATCATTTGCTTCCCCTGATTTTACAATGGGAATGGAATGGGAGACAAATATATTTACAGGAATAAGAGATATTTTAAATCATGTTGAAAACCGTTTTGGATATAAACTTAATAATTTGGGTTTTGTTGGAGATTGGAACACTACATCAGAACCTTCTATTCCTGGTGGTGGAACCGAATATGTATCTCCAACTATGTCAGGAATCAGAGGATTTAAAGCCACTTATATGTTTGCTGAGGCGTTAAAGGATTTTGGGGCACAGGAAATACAACACCATAGTTATAGTAGAAATGATCCAGTTGGAATACATGTTAATGTAGGAAGTATTCCTCCAGGTCTTAGAAAAGATTCCATACGTTTTATGGCTGATTATTTACGTCTTACAGAAGATTTTTACAAAAAAGCCACAAGTCCTGATAATCGTTATCGTTATAGAGCTATAAGTGGATGGCCTTATGATAATGGTGTAATGCCATCAGGAGATACTTTTGCAAATATTGGACGGTTAACACCGGAGGCAGCAAGAAATGTAGCTGAATATGGAGGTCGTCAATTTTGGGCACAAGATGTTTCCAACGTTAGAATGGCTAGGAATGGGTTAACTGAATATGAATGGTTAAGAAAACATGGGGAACACTATGGACAAATTAACGCTTTCCATGCCTCTTCAAATGAAAATCGTTTAGCAAAATATCGTACTGTAGCTGTACATAAATTAACTGCTCATGGAATTATTGAAAATCGTACAGCTATTTTTAGACCTGGAGGTGATTTTAGTTTAGCTCATTTAGCTTTTACAACCAAATTAGCATCTGATATATACCAAGGTGGGTTACAACGAGGAAATTTTGCAAAAACTGATAAACTTATTCCTCCTACTGAAGGATGGGATAATAGTACTTCATTTAAAAAACTATTAAAAGAAGTTATGGGAATAAACAATCCAGTTGGACAAAAATTCTGGTGGGAAATGTATAGTACCCACTGTAGAGGATAATAACACCTTAAACCCATGTTTAAAAAGCAAGGGGTTTCATAATAGAGGAAAAGTAATGAAAGTTTTAATCGATGAATCAGGTTTAATTGCTGTAGAGGATTCTATATGGGATAATAATCCTATAAAAATTTTTGAAATATTTTATTTAGCAAGTCCTGTAAATATTTATACAGGATTTGATATGTTTGTAGCTGGGTATCTTCAAAGATATTATAAGTATGTAGATAAAGCCAATATTAAAACTTTGGTAAAAAATACTTTTCTTGACAAATCTCAAACAAGAAATTTAATTACTTCAATATTCCCATATGTTTTTGATTTTAATAAGCGTAATTGGAAAGACATAAAAGAAGTAATTGAATACTATCTTAAAGATAAACATAAACGATCCGATATAAAATTATATTCATTTGATGAAGTAAAAAAGCATATAAAAGACAATATGAACATCTTTATGAGGTTTTAATTGATGCGATTAAAAGATACTGAAACATTTATAAAATCTATCCTTCCCAGACAGTATAGCTCCTATATATTATATTGTAGGGTGCATGGGATTAAACGTGAAGTTATGTCAACCTATAAACATCCTTATAATATAATTGCTGAAATATGGAAGGATTACTATCCATTGTCAAAGGATTATAATAGTCCTACTACATGGCTTTACTATTCCATAATGGACAACCCTGATTATGGTTTATGTCGTTATTATCTTGAAAAGTCTATAATTAATGATTCAAAACCATCAAAACACAATTTAAATGATTTGAGTTTCCTTTATCTTATAAATGAAGCTTCTTTGGTATCAGATGTTAGTTTTTTCTATGTTGAAATGCCTGATTCTCATAAGATGATTTCTTTTTTAGCAAATAGTCATGTAGCAAATCCTTCAGAAACTTATGAAAAAATAGTAACTTATACAAATGCATATAATGTATTTAGAATAAAACCTGGAATGAAATTAAAGAGATAATATTGGTCAGCGTCACATATATAAAGCTGTGTTATCCATGCTGGAGGAAAAAAGATGACAATTGATTACAATGATTTAGCACAAAAAACTTCTAAATATTTACAAAAATTAACAAATACTGCTGATTTACATTTATCTCCTGAAGTCTATAAAACAATAGGAGAAAGTATAGATTTAGATAAACTTAAAATAGATAGACAGATACGTTTATTTAATGGAGGAAAAGGAAATAAATTTAAATTACCTATAGAGGCTTCTTCAATTCCATATATATGGGATATTGAAGATGATGGAAATGTTAAGTTAGCAACTATAGATGTAATGAATTATAAGCTTAAAAAAAAGAAAAGATTGCATTCAGAAAATCAGCAGTATTCACAACGCAGTTTAGATTTCAAAAAGACATTACAAGAGATTAATAAATCTAATTTTAAAAATGGAATTGATTTAGATAACTTTGTTATTAGTAATATTTCTAAAAATCCTGTAAATAAAACACATGTTAAGGAATTACTTAAATATGGAAAGATTGTTCCATTAAATAGTAAGAAAGGTATATTTGTTCCAAATTTTGCTTTGCATCCAAATTATTTTTCATTAGAATATGAGGGTAGATGGAAAATACCCAGTGGAACACCTGAACAAAAACTATTAAATAAAATTGTAATAGACCCAATTAAAGAAACAACAGGAATAGAAGTTTCACCTTTAATGACATATGATTTTTCTTCTGGTCATTCTACTTCAACATCTTTTACAGCTTATAATGATGGGTCTTTTTCTTCTATAGGAAATAGAACAGCCAGAGAAATTGTTATAGGTTCAGCTCCATTATCAAATATGATTATGATGTCTCATCTTATGACAAATGCTTGGAAGCAAACAGGTATTTTAGATAGACGTGATGTTGTAATGGATAAATTTGCTGGGATGCATATATCCACTACTGTTCCTAATTCTGATACACATAAACAAGAAGTTATATCAACATATCTTAATCATGTAGGTAGTATATTTAATGCTTTAACGAAAACTAATCCTAGGTGGGAATCATCAAGTTATCTTGGTATGCGGAAAAGTTATGATTCTGAAAGACATGATTTTAGGTTTGGATCAGGTGGAAGATTGGAAATACGATATCCGGGTCCTGTAGCCAACGAAGCTTATATTTCAAATCAACTAATTTTTGCTTCAAAAATAGGTGCTGATACTAGGGCATATACAAAACGAATGGAAAATCAGAATGTTCCAGATTATGAAATGCCAGAATTTTCTACAATTCGTTTAAGGAACAAAACAGGATTTAAGGAAGATATACTTACTCCTCTTACTGAAAGAGGTATGAACCAGACAAAACGTTGGTTTAATAATTTCTTAGATAATATTGGGATTAAAACTCAATTTGAGAAACAATTTGTAGTTAATATGGCAAAACAATGTTCAATGACATAAAGTTTTAATTTTCATTTATTATTTGTTTATGAGTAGGTTTTCTTTGTTTATTTTTGATAACGTTGAATAACTTTTGTACTATAGATTTTGACTTCTCTTGAAAGTTGTTATTATGACAATCACAATCAACAGAAAATAGTTTTTCGTTACATAACTCAATACACATATTACAGGCTACTTCATGTAAAGTTACTATATGAAATGGTTTAAATAGAATTATTAAGTTTTTTACCCTATCCATGATATTACTTTCTTTAATTATACTGAGTATTTCATTTTTAGGAATCCCTGTCATAAGAATAACAGCAGGTAATTCTTTATCTTTATAACTATTTGCCATTTCTTTGATAATTTCAATACCTGTTGTATTATCTAGTATTTGATCTAATATCAAAAGTGAAGAGTTACAGAGTTCCAATAGTTTTAGATTATTATTACCAAGATATGTTTTTATGTTTGCATTTTTCCATGTAGAAGAACAAACATCTTGTAATATCTCTAAAATAGTAACATTATTATCTATGATTCTTATTGTTGGACATTTTTCATTTGTCATAACTATTTCTCTAAGAAGGAAATTATTTCAGCAGTATCTATAATTTTAGTTTCATCACATTCTTTAGCCCATTTAACTATTTTGTAGATTATATTTGTAAGAGGAGGATATTTTTTGGTAAATCTTACACCAATTATTCTTTCTAAAACTATAGAAGTATGTATAATCTGAAGAGAATTGAATATAAGAAATGCTCTTGTAGTTGTTTCAAAAAGGAATCTACCTATGTTTAATTCAGCACTATTACTTGTATGATTTAAAATTGTTAGAAAATCTGTATATGGATATAAAATTGCTTTCCATGTATGATAGTTTTGGATGTCTGTAATAATTAAAGTAATAGAAGCTAAAGGAAATATTATAAATAGAGATGCCCTTAGATGTGTTCCTATCAAGTTTTTTACAGTTCCAGTAACTTCATAATACCTTTCTTTTTTAGATTCCATCCATTCAAAAAATCCACTTATCAGGCAAATACCTTCATAAAATAGAAGATACCCTACAAATACTATTAATAACAATGAAGGAGTAAATATACCAAATAAGATTATAGCAACAGACAAAAATATTAAAAAACCTTGAAGTTTTTTATTCATTTTAAATACCTCTATTTATCATCAGGATTATTTTTTATAAAATCAGTGAATTCTTTCCACTTTGTTATTAATAGTTCAACTTCATTTAAATTTTTTAAAATATTTCTTGTTAGAAACCCACAAATACTGCAAGTTATAAGTACATGAGAGAAAGTAAATTGGTGTTCATAGCAAAATAAAGAAGCTATAAATCCAAGGAATCCTGCAACTATCCCCTCAATGATTAAATCTCTTATAGTATCAGAATAATCCGTTAAATTTCTAACTATTCCCCCTATAATAGCTGTCAGAGTGCCATTTATTATAAATATAATTAATTTACTTTCGATTATAAAGGTAGAATCTGATATTTTTATAGGAATGTGTAATGGCATATTAATCCTCTTATGTGAGAGACGAAGTTTTTAAATACAATAATTGAAAATAAATAATTTTTCTAACTTCTGTCTCAACTCACAAATTTTTATTACTTAATCTACATCATAAATTATTTTATAATGCCATTAAGATTCAACCTTTATATAAAGATTAGACAGAAGTAGTTATGTATAATGTTTTTCCATTTATCTATACCTTACTTTGGTGGGTTTTTGATAAGTATGTTATTATAAATCATAGAAAATATAGGAACTTTTCTTAGATATCTATACAGAATGTTTTATATATTTAGAAAATTATTGTTATTCCATTTTTTGTATGTATATTTATAGAGATAAAATAAAAAAATTTTTAGGATTAATAAGGAGGGGACGTTTGTTTTGGAAAGCTATAAATGTAAGAATTGTGGAATCCAATTAAGGATTTCAGATGAGTATATAAAACAATTCAATGAGTATTTTGATTCAGAAACAAGTCCTGTTTTTAGAGCTATAGAAAGATGTCCTCGATGTCACTATAAGCAGGGTTTTGGTGTACATGAATTTACAGATGAGGAACTTTTTCAAATTAAAGGATTACATACAACAAAACTTTTTACTTTTGATGTTGTAGAATCGGATGCAAATCTTCCTGTTTTTGATTCTATTATTGAAAACAATACAGGAGAAACAACAGTTACTTTCAGTATAAAGGATATTGTTGAGTCTTTCAAAAAGTTTTAATTTTTTTCTTGACATACTTAATAGAAACGTGTATTTTTATATAAAAACTAAGGAGGATTTAAAAAATGTCAGGATTATATCAGTGCCCAAAGTGTGGAAACTATTATACCCTTCCAGATGAATTTGAGGAATCTCTTTCAAGGGGTGTAGAATCTGAAGGTATTTTCTTTGGGATTGTTGTATGTGAATGTAATTCATGCTATGGAGTTGGTGGTGAATCCTACTATGATGATGAGGAATCAGGAATAATGATGTTTGGATTTGACCCAATATCTGTAAAAGAGGAGTATCCAACATTTAATGCAGTTATGTTGGAAGAAGTCAACGAAGAAAATACAGGTTTTTCTACATGGAATAATGGCAGGACTATTCATTTGAAGCCAAGAAAGAGGGATTGATTATGTTAGATCATCATCATATCCGTAACTGTGAAAGCGCTCTTTTTTATATGATTGAGTGTACTCTTTCTACTATACATCTAATGATTCAAAAAAAGAAAACAGCTATAGGTGAGTTAAAACGTCAAATAGATATAGCTCAGAATGGTATTTATTATCTTGTAACAATAGCTTCTATGGATGATATTAATAAGATAGATAGTCGAACTCATTTAAGTAAAGTTATTCATACCTTTGGGAATGATGTAACTAAATGGACTCTTCATATGAGAAGTAAACATCATCCACAATATACAAAGCTTAACTTGAAAAAATAATTTGTCTTAAAAAGGAGATTATTAATGCTTACTATAGGGGAACGTTTTAAACGTTATGAATTTGTAACACAAAGGTATGCTTTAAGGAGAACCCCATTAATAGTTCGGGTTGATGGAAAGGCTTTTCATACGTTTACAAAACATTGTAAAAGGCCTTTTGATAGTCAATTGATGGAAGCTATGGTAAACTCAGCGATAGAAGTTTCCCGCCAAATGCAGGGTTTTAAAATAGCTTATGTTCAAAGTGATGAAGTTACATTTTGTCTTGCTGATTATGATACTTTGAACACAGAAGCATGGTTTGGTTATAGACTAAACAAAATTGAAAGTGTTACAGCATCTTATATGTCTGTTTTCTTTAATAAATTGTATGGGAGTTATGAAAATCCTGTTGTATTTGATGCCAGAGCTTTCAATATCCCTCATAATGAAGTCGTAAATTGTTTGCTGTGGCGTGCAATGGATTGGAAAAAGAATAGCCTTCAAATGTATTGTAGACATTTCTTTTCTAATAAACAGCTTAAAGGCAAGAAACAATGTGATATGCATCAAATGTTATATGATATTGGCAAAAATTGGGCTACTGATTTGAATGATATGGAAAAAAATGGAACTTTCTTTCGATATAATACTTTTGGTAAATTACAAAAGTATTATGTCAAACCCTCTTACGATAGTATTTCAAAAATAGTTGGAAATTTGTTTGAATATCCAAAATAAAAGGAGCTTTATATGGAAGGTTGTGTTTTTTGTCCTAACTGCAATTTTGCTGTAGCAAAAGATGCTGTTAAATATGCACGTTTTGATTATTCCTGTCCAAACTGTAAATTATCTACTTTATCAAAGTTTTATTCAATTGGAAGTCACTATCATAAAGAATTAATTAAAGGAAACATTGTTCAGTTAGTTGCTAACATGAAAAGGATTCCCCCTCTTCCAGATGATAAGAAATAATATATCATAGCAAAATTTGTCCAAAATTAAACTTAGGATGATTGATGAGCAGAACTTATAGACGTAGAAATACTAAGGTTCCTGATTGGGCACTATCAAATATTAAATATGATGGTAATATTTGTGTATGGGTAAAAGCTACAGGGAAAGAATTAGAACGTCTAAAAGCGTTATATTATTCTGATAAAGGATGTGGGCATCATTGTATGTCAAATGCTCCAGCCTGGTTTCGTAGGTATAGAAACCGCTTTTATAGAAACCGTATGAAACAAGAATGTAACCGAATTTTACGTAAAATGGATTTATGGACTTATAATTTTGATGTGCCCAAGAAAGATGCTGGTTGGTTGTGGTGGTAATTTTAATTCGTTATAAGGATATTTAATATGTTAAGGAAAATTAATAAAATAGAATTCCCAAATGAGACATTTTATTTACTTGAAACTGAGGATGGTTATCCAGTTGAAGTTACAAGTACTTTTATTCTATCCGATACAAAAAATCTAAGTTCTATTAAAAAGAAAAAATGGATAATTGGTGTGTCTGTTATGAGTGGATGTCCAATTGGATGTAAATTCTGCGCTACTAAAAATTTGGAAAGATTTCGCACCTTAACATCCCAAGAGATAGTAGAGCAAATATTGTTTATAACAAATAAATATCATAAGGGATGGAATAATGAAGAATCATTTCTTCCACAACAAGCAAAGGAATTTAGAATAAATTATACAAGAATGGGAGAACCTTTTCTTAATATAGATGCTGTTAAAAAAGTCATTGATGTTGTTGATAATGGTTTGTTTATAGGTGTTAAAGCACAGCATTATATATCAACCATAGGTATAAAAAATGCAGATTATAGTTGGATAAAAGAAAATATGGCACTACAATTTTCAATCCATTCATTTGATGAGAAATATCGTGATTTTTTAATACCTTATGAATTTAAGGCAAGCTTGGAGGAGTTAGGTAAAGTTCGAACAAAGAGTAATTTTAAAACTATACTTAATTTAACAATAGGAAGAAATAGAGATTTTGATATTAAGAAGTTAAGAAAATGGTTTCCTAAAGAATATTTTTCTGTTAAAATCTCTTCTTTGAATTTAGATGGGACTCCGGTTTCTAGTGATAGTTTTGTAATAGGGGATAAAATCAGAAAGGAAATTGAATCTGAATATGAGATTATAAAATAGTTATGGATAATCAAAAGATTTTTAAAATTATTTCTGATAGTGAGCCTTATTTTGCGGCTATATATGCTTGTTTTACTATCCGAATGACAGAACCTATGAAACTTCAAGCTGTTATAAAGGATAGAGATGCTTTACGCCCCTTTTATAAGACATATCGTAACTATTTATCTTCTCTATTATCTGAATTGGGAATTTCTGAAACAGTATCTTCTTCAAATGAATATTCTAAAGATACTATTTCAGATAGTCTTATATTAAATGAGTTAATGTCTATTTGTCATTTTCTAAGACAATTATGTTTTTTTATAACAAATAATCCTTCTGATACCAATTATTTAAAAAAAGATGTATTTCTTGATGAAATTTCAGATATAGTTAAAAAGATAAACTTTCTTGATAGAGAATTATTATAGCTTTAGAATATAAAGTCTACTTCATCACTTAATTCGTTAACTTGACTGATAAATTTATGTTCTGTTACTTTTTTTGTTTGCAAAGTTTTTGGCCTTTTTTCTTTAATATCTTCTGTTATATCGATTTCATCAAAGGCCTCTCTTAATAAATCTTCATCCTTCTTTATTAATTTTACTTCCTTTTTTTGGTTTGTTATTCTTTCAAATCTATTTTCTCTATTTGGAAGTATATTTGAAGATGTAATATACATATCTGGTTCTATATTATTTGGAATACTTTCATGACTATTCTTACGAATCCATTCTTTGTATTTATCAAGTATTCTATATCCCATTAAACCAAGAGATAGTGAAAGAATACAATCATCATGATATCCTGATTGTGCTTCCCAACGACCATTCTTATTTATAAAAGTCTTAAATTCTTCTGCTGTTTCTTTTGGTAGAGATATATCATCTGGGTAAGAATAAATAAAATCAATCATATTAGCTATAAGGATATTTCTACTAGCTCCTGTAGTTCCCCAACCTTTTATTCCATTATCAAAAGTACTTTTACCTACATTATATCGGTTAATAATCCGTGAAAGTATATATTCGTTGTCCTCTACTAAATAAGATAATAATACCTGTCCATGATTGTTTCTTTCAATATGAAGCCATGCATTATTATATAGTTTCCCTGTTAATTTAACTAAGTCCTTAAATTGTCTGGGTGTTCTATTATTTGTAGATAATTTTGCTACAATTTTTGGAATACCTATATTAGATTCTGTTGGTAATTTAAAAACTTTTAAAACACTATAATCTTTTAAGATACCTTCCCCAACATCAACACTTATCAAATATTCTACATCTTTTTGGGGTTTCTCATATATAACAAGTCCTGGAATTCCTTTCTTTAGTATAAGTAATTTAATATCATCACGAAGTTCAAGACAATTTATTCTAAGTTTATTTAAAACTTCTACATCTATAGTTTCTCCTGATGTTAGAAAATCTAATTCAAGCTCCTGAGCTACAGCTTTAGCCCCTTTTTCAATAGCTATTTTACCCTTCATGTGGTTATACCAATCAAGAGATGATTTAAAACCACGTCTGATAAACTCCTCTTCTGGCATTTGAGACCAATGCACAACCATAGGTTTAAAAGAGGACATTATAGCATCTTCTTGAATAGGATTATCTATTTCTGTTTTGGTTTCTTCATTATTAAAAGAAATTGACAAAGATTTGTTCGTTAATTCCCATATTCTATGATAAAGATTTCCAACACCTTTTGGAGTTGAAATTACAACAATAATTCCACCACCTGATACAGAGCTTGTAACTGCTGTCCACACATCACCAGCTCTTCTCCACATAGCAAATTCATCCATTATAACAAGATTTGGAGAATAAGAACGTCCTGCATCAGGAACAGGAGGAAAAGCTTCAAATCCTGAACGGTGTGATTTCTGGCCAGTAATACTTACCCATAATTGATGTTGATTTCCTGTTAATTTTTTCCCTCTTAATAGTGGAGGAATTAATTCCCACCAAGTTATAACATCATTTAAAAACTTCATAGCTTCTTTATCACGTTGGGATATAACTATATCATATACACTGGGATAGAAATTAATATGCCATCCACCAAGAAGTTCGAATATTGTACTAAGTCCTGTTTGACGGCTTTTTAGGATTATTGTATCTATACGTAAGGGAATATCAGGATGTTTACAGGTATTTTTATAGTAATTTTGAAATTCAGAGGGTATTTTTTTGGTAAGTTCAATATTCTTTTCAGAGATTTTTTTAAACCATTTCTCATAATCAAATTTTGGTTGGATTTCCTTTAGTGCTTTTGATGTCTCATCGGATCTACCAAGTTTTAAGGCTGTTGCAATTGGTAAAGCAACATCAAATTGAAAATCAAAAGGCTTAACTTTTATTATCCCTGCATTTGGGTGTCTTATATATCCATAATTGTTAAGAAAATATGCAAAGTCATTTTTGCATTTAGTGAATTCTTCTATGGCAATCCTACGTTTTTCTTTAACACTTAAATCTTTAAACTCTTCAGAATTTATGTTCATATTGACTCCTGAACTCCTACCACTACATCTTTATAATACTTGAGGTAGTAAGAAATGTTATTTTTTAATAGTGTTGAATATTTAACACATAATTTAGCTTTATACTTTCGGGCATTTATAACAAATTTCTTAAAAGCGTCTAAACTGGCTTTGTTTGATATTGATATAAAAAATAATCTGTTGTTTCTATAGTATCTATGCTTATTATTTTTACTTATATGTATAAAACCATAAGCATTTGGATATTCTTTAAAAGAAGTTGGTGCAGTAGAACCAGGCTGAAAATATCCAGAGGTTCTATCAAATAAGTTCCTATGCAAATGTCCATTGTAAACTATCATTTTTGGACTATGTAATATCTCTCTCAAATGTTTCACGTGAAACATCGGAGTTTTCATAAAAAAACTATTACAATAGATATTATTATGAGTAAATAGATATTTAAATTCCTTTTCTTTAATGTTTTTTAATGAATTTAACAATCTTGAGGGTTTTCTATAAGGTAAGAAAAGTATTTTTTCATATGAGAAGGGTTTATCATAGAAATATACATTTGGTATTTCTATTTTGGATAACTTTGAGGTATTAAGTCGTGTTGTATTTGTATCATGATTTCCTAATATAACAGATACTATTCCTTGTCTTTCAGTTATTTTCAAAAAAATATTCTTTATTTTATTTATCCATATATCATCAATATAAGGGTTATCAATTAAATCCCCAAGAAATATAAAATGTAAAGGTTTTTTAATATCATCTAATATAAAATCTATACAAGAAGCAGTACTACTAGCCCATATAGATTCTAACTTTTCTTTATTTGACTTCAGAAAGGGATTTGGTTGAAGGAACCATAATTCTTTTCCAAAGTGCATATCTCCAACAGCTATTATTTCCATTCTAGTAAATCTACAAATTCCTCAAAGTTTGGTATGAGTGTATGATGAAGGCCACTTTTTACTATTGAGGTTATTTCCATTTCATCCTCATAAGGAATATTTCTATCTTCTCCAATATACAAGCGTATTATTTTAGTATCTGTATGAGTATATAAAAAATCTTCTTTTCTAACTATTTTTGGAAAAGCTAATTTTCCTTTGAAATTTATAGTATCCATTATTATTGGAGCTCCATTTGGTTCAAGTTCTAAGTCATGGAGTCTTAATGGATAATATTTTGTTTGTGGCTTTCCTTTACTATTGTTTCCTGTAACTTTAAATACCCCTAATGATTGTATAAGCCCTGATAAAGGTTGTTTAATAAAGCTCAGGTTATTTACCATTGCTAAGTTTTCCATTATATCAATTTCATCATAATTATAGTTTATATAATAAGATGCTTGCATAATAAGAAGATTCTGCGTAAGATTATCTATCTTTGATAACCATGATGCTACTTTTGTCCGTTTTGGATTATAATTTGTAGAATTTAAAGTTACTGAAAAGTTACTTAAAGTAGAACGAAGATGCCATTCATGTCTGGAAGTTCCCAAACCTTTTAAAGTGCCATAATATTTACCGAGACTTGAATTAGTATCTTCTTCTGCCAAGTTAATAACATAGTATATGTCAATTGGAATACTTGTAGAAGGAGGTGTTACTGTAGTATCCTCATTATGAGAAGCTATTTTATTATTTATATAGAGTTGAATTTCATTTATTATTGCATCATATATTTTATCAAGAAAACCAATTTCAGCTCCTAATCCTACTGGTATTGGAGTTTCTGAAAAGGCAAGATTTTCAATAGTATGGCAGTTTAAATCTTCAATAATTTCAGCAAAACAAGTTTCATGTATATTATATTTATAGACTTTCCATGGAACAGTTTTATATTTTTCATCTTCTTCCTCATTACGGTGTATTGTTGGATAACAATGGTTTATAGTATCTGTAGCTATTTCATCTTCTGTAAGACCATTTAAAGCATCTTCTGTCACTATAAATTCATTTCTTTCTTCATCCCATTCAAATTTTTGATTTGTATCCGCAAATTTCCATTTTAATCCAAAAGAACCTATAAGAAAATCAGCAATTTCTGTTGGATTGTCTGAAGGAGGTTTTTGTATATGATCACCAATATCTGTATATGTACTATATTTAAACTTTGGACGACAAAACAAAGCACCATCTGTATATAAATAATCATCATGCAAAAGAGTATTTCTATAATAACATATATTATTTGTTTCTTGTCCTGGAGGATGACTTGTAAGACTTATAATTTTAGTACCTTCACCTTTATAATAACTTAATAGAATTCCAAAATTATTGCTATGATGAAGTACCCATAAAGGAACCATTGGATTGCCATAAAAACTAATGTAAATATTTGGAACACAAAGAAAAATAGAGGTTGCCATAGGAGATATCCAATTCATCATAGAAAAATCCATATACCAATGAAATTCTGTTGTCCAAACCACATTAGTTGATGTATATGGTATTGGACCAAGTGGAGATGGAAAGAAAGAAGGTATAAACTGAAAAATTGGTATATGATATGAAGCTCCAGTCCCTGCATCTGCAACTATGGCCAGTGGACTTGACAGACTTCGTTTTAAAGTGGCATCCCCAATATCATCAATAGCTTTATGTGCTGTTTTAATCATTTCATATATATCTTTCCCATATTTTTTAAGATTTATAGGACAGCACATAATAGATTTAGTTCCATTTACATTTAGAATTGCATCTGCACTAAAATTAGTACCTAATATATCAACTCCTGTTGTTTCATCTCCAACAAGAACATCCCCAAATGTAGGAATATATCTATACTTTGGGTCCTGAAATATATACATATCTATATTGTATTCATCAATGATTCCTTTTATAGAGGAGGAAGCTGTTTTCTTAGTTTCAAAAATATCATTGTTTCTATGGCTGTGGCAGTAAGTAGTTAAATAAACATCATTTGCAATATAGCCATAAACAACATAATTATCTGTATCCCGTACATCTATTGTTGGAATTTCATTTGTACTTGTATTTCCTGATACCTGACTTGTATCTATTTCAGTACAGCTTGCTTTAGCTTTATAAGTACTTATATCCCCACGAAACCAGTAGTAGTTTCCATTAATATTATAAAATCTTGGATTGGTTTGATAAAGATTCCATTCAAAGGTATTAGTTTTATATAATCCTGTGGAAACACCTTCCCCATCAAAATTGGAATTCAACGTTTTTAAATCTATTATATAAAGCTCTTCCCCTTCAAGGAAAGCAGTAATTCCATCATCATAGTAATGAGCTTCAATATCCCAATCAAAATTTTGTGCAAATATATCTTTTAAATCTAAAACACTCATATTAAATTCCTTAAATTCTTTGTTTTTCAAATGTTTTCTATACGTTATTAAAACATTTGAAAAACCATAAAAGCTAAAAAGGGAAATGTATAATGTCTACAATGATACCTATAACATCAGATAAACTTATCATTTACCAAAATCTTCATTGTTATAAAAATGAAATTAAAGATGAGGATATTGTTATCTTGGTTAGCAATACAAATTCAGTTAGTTATGTTGTAATTGATAGAGAGAAATTTATAGTAAAATACAAAACAAGATTGCGATTTTTATCAAGGGTTGTTTCCCAACTCAGTAAATTTGTACCAGGTATAAAAGAAACTGACTTAATTATTGAAAATGCTTTTGGAATACTTGATAATTCTGAATATCCAAAACATACCTATTCATCTATATTTTTTATTATAAGAAACATAGCAGGTTTTCATTATGTAGCACAGGTAAATGTTAAAGACCATAATACTGATCTTGATAAGATTCAAATATCTGTTATTTTTGATGATAAGATTTTTGATACTTTGAATATTATTCTTGAAATAATGAGTCGAGATAGTATTATGTTTTCAGATACCAAATCAAAAGCTACTTATGATAACTATTTGCTTTATATAGATACAAATGATACGGGTGATTTGAAACATTCACAGATTAAAGGTATACACGTTTTAGTATCAGAAGAAGAAAAGGAAGAATTTGCAGAGAAAAACAATATTGAATTACCTTATTCAAAGTTTGCTGTTGTAGATATATGGACTGGGAAACATGAGGTTATAATGAACGTTCCAGCAGGAGCTAAATCAGTTAAATTTTCATTTAGTACAGGAATGGGGATGTTTTCTTTTAATGAATAGAAAGGAATACTTATGGCTATACTTAATCTTGATTTTGATTTTGAATCGGGAAAAATTAAAAAAGAAGATACTAAAATATCTTATTCTGGGGCTGTTGAGAAGATGACAGAATTTTTAGAGAAAGCTTCAAAAGCAAGGGATTGTTTTTATAAGATGCCTGATATAGGTATTTCTGAAGAAATAGATATTAAATCAGAGATAGAAAAATTTATGGGAGGTCTGAATGAAAAGTAAACAACTACTTGAAATAATAATGGAAAAGGGTATAAGGTTAATAGAAGTCAAAATAGGAAATAAACTTAAATACCCAAAAGATTTAGTGTTTGATATAATAACACGAAATTATTTTTTACTTAAAGTAACAGCAAATTATAATATTCGTGATAACAGAACACAATCATTTAAGTCATATCTAAATGATTTTGTTGGTAATTATAAAATTATTGCTGTTGATATGGATAATGAAGAAAGATGGACAATTTCTGGTGACTACACAATTGAAGGTAATAAATTAATATTAGTAGCCACCAAAAACCAATAATTACCACATACCATCTTTTAAATAATTTCCTTTTATATCAAAGACTGTAAGATAACAAGTGACTGTTTCTCCAAATGCAAATTCATGGTCTACAAATACTGTGATTTTGTATTGTTCATTAGTTACTTTTTCAATTCTAAATGATTCTGGGTGTATCCCTGAATTATATTTCAGATGTGTCCCTTGATCTGTTGTTATTACCAACGTAATATTATCCTCATCGAGAGGATAAAAAGACCATATATTAAACTCAGGTGAAATTATCTGTGGTATGTAGTTCCAGTTGAAATATTTTGGATATTTTAATAAGAGAGGAGTTTGAGTAAACAATCCTTCAGTAAATACCATTCTCTCTCTTGAATCAGGGTAAAAATATAAGTGCCTTTCAGATGCCTGACAGAGTGAATAGTTAAGATAAATGTTTCTTTCGGTTATAGGAGTAGGTTCATATTCAACATGCATCCAACGGGTTATATATACATGTTGGATATAATTACAACCAGCATATCTTGTATTTATAAAAAGCCTATATGGATTTTCGACAAAAGTATATCTATTAGTAACGAGATCGGGAGGTATATCCCAATAAACATATACTCTTCTTTCAGTAAAGCCAATAGTTTGAGAGCCAATTATTATAATTCCATCACTCGCCATAGTATTTCCTTTAACTACTATATAGTTTTGTTAGCATAAGTTTTTCAAATGTTTTACCTATAAAGAAAACATTTGAAAAACGTTTCAATAAAGGAACATAAAAATGTCTATAAATCCATCTGCAAATAGTTCAAGTCAAGAAGGAGTTTGGTCTCCAAAAAGATTAAATGGAGATGATGGAAAATCATATAAAGTAGAGATTGTAAAAACTCCTCTAATTAAAGTTCCTGAAGGAGGAAGTGCTTTACCCCCTTCTATTCTTGATGGAGTTAACACAGAAGATATTATAACTGCACTTGAATTATTTATTGATGTTGCTTCAATTCCTTTTGATATTGGATTAAATGTTGGACAAGGGGAAACAACTATTCCAATTAAAATAACTGTGTCAGATATACATACTTACTACGAAGATGATGTTCCACGTTCAAGATATTCACAAGGACTACCCAAAGAATTTATAAAATATACATTTCTTAAAGAAGATAATCCCTATCTTGTCTATTTAAATTCAGCATTAGAAAAGTTCAAATTTAATACCTTATTTAGAACAGAAAATGAAAATAAAATGAATGTACCTGTTCCATTTTTTAGGGTTACATATGGAGAAGGGTCAGATAAAACTACATCTTCTTTTAGTGCTAGAACATCAATAGAAGTAAAAGCTCATTCATGGCTATGGATGGACCCAATGGCATTGCCAATAACAGTTGAAAAATGGAAATATATACCAACTATTAAATTACCATTATTTAATGCAGGTTGGCTTGATCCAGCAATAGTACGTCCACGTTATCGCCTTTATAATCTTATGGATTTAAATGTTAGTGAGATAAACGAAATAATAAAGACGTTATTTTGTGTTTATATATTAAAGAATCTTAGTTTCGAGTCATTTTTTGCTTTAGCAGCAGTATCATCAAAGACATTTGGAATGACAAGGATACGTGAAAAAATAAAAGGCACTCTTATTGAAGATTATATAAATGATATTTGGAGGAAAGTTAGAGAGATTCGTTATATAGCTCCTCTTCTTGATGCTGCTATAGATACATTGATGCGTGCAGTTCAACATAATGTATCTTTTAATGATATAGAATATGTTTGTTTACCAGTTAATGAAGCTAAAAAGTATTATGATAAATATGTTGAACTACAATATTATAAAGAAGATTGGAAAAAATTACAGGAAGTAACTACTAGTATGAAATGTGTATTTGGTGGAGAATTGGAATCCACAACATATACTTTATATGCTCACTCAGGACTTGTAACAAATATTACTCATTATTCTAATAAGATAAATTCTGATGGAAGTATGGAAAGTTTCAATATAGAAACAGAATCTACCCCAATTGGAAATACAATTAAAAGTGTTCAACCTATAAAGCGTAGAATAGTTGTAAGAGATGGTTCTCCTATAGAAGCTAAAGTTTATATAGATGGAGATAAAGTAAAAATTGAAAGTGGAGATTCCCCTAATGAAGAAAACGAAGAAAATAATTCTTTATTAATTTCAACTTCCAAGGTTTATAAAACAATAAAAATACCAACAACTAATTGGAATGATGCAATTAAAATAAGTCAAATTATGCCTGGTAAACTACGTCATGTTAGTGAGAGTTATACTTATGAGACTGAAAGTGTTGATACAGTTACTTCTTGGTTTACTCAAATGACACTTGATCCAAACATAGCTTCTTTTTCTATAGAATATGATGGACTTAAGAGAAGAGGTAATTATTCATTGAGCTATGTAGAATCTTTTTAAATAGAGGTGAATTTTAATGGCTGTATTTATAGCTACAAATAATTTTGAACCTTATAATAAAGTGGATTGGAATAATTTTGTGCATGATTCGGTAACTGTAGATGGAACTGTTGGGGATGGAACTACATCTTTGGAAGGAACTTTATATTTAGTTGTTACCGAAGATTTATACCCTTCATTAACACTACTTGTTGAAAATGAAACTGTAACAGGGGTTTCTTTATATATATCTCCAACTGATTTAATTGGAAATCCAACTCATTGGGGGAAACAGATAATTTATACGAATATAGATGCTACAAATAATACACAGCATTTAATGTTTAAATATAAATGGAATGTTTTGAATAACATATACATAATAAAAAAACATCATGCTTCTGTGGCTATAAATGTTTATGATAGTTAGAAGTTTAACAAACAACCTTTAATAAAGAGGAAACAAATGCTTTCTGGTGTCTATATAGGAATGAACAATGAACCTGATTATGATTTAGTATCTACAGGGGATTTTATAAATCCAATAGCGAAAACTTTTAGGTTAAAAGATTCCCAAAAAACAATCACTTATATACAGGATCTTTATATTATTGTAAATGATATAGAAATTGAGTGGTGTAAAATAGAAGTTTCAGGACAGATGACTACAATTCGAGTTCGCTTATCATGGAATGGGGATTCTTGGTTTAAATTTATCGAAAAAAATGAAACAATTAGTGCTATAGGAACCACCCAAATTATACCATTTAAAATAAAAATATATTGTGATGATTTTTTGGAATATTATAAGCTTACAGGAGAAAACATTTTTAGAAACTTTAAATTGAAATTACTTTTTGTTTAAAACATTAATGGAAAACAAGATTTAAGGAGGAAACTTAAATGCAACTTAAAAATTTGGATATTTCTTCATTTATTCGTGTAACTCAAGGTGAGTTTGACATTGAAGTTAATACTTTTAAAAATGCAGATGTTACTCAAGAATTTTATGCCCTTTTATTCTTTGATATGATGAATGGAACTGTAACAGGTGCTGATCAAGGTGGAGTTATTACAGGCATAAAAGCTAAAGTTTATGATATTGATAATAATATTGTATCGGAAACAGTTGTATCTAAATTGGACTGGTTTGAAACTCAAACAAGTTATACTATTAATGCAAATACAGTATCAACAGTTAATCTTGCTGCTGATGCTTATTTATCAAAGATAGAATTAATTTATGTTGCGAATGATTCCGGTGCTGAAAAAGAAGTTATTATAACAACTTCTGATTCATTATCTAATTCTGTATTTGCTACAACAGCTCCAAGTAGTGGTAAAGGTGTAAGAATTGTTCCAGGAAATGTTTCATTTAACATTAGTTACACTATTACTATTAATAAATAAAAATATTTATTATTGGGGGAAAATGCATGAAAAAATCTCAAGTAAGGAAATCTTCATCAAGACGTCCAAGACACTGAAAATAAATAAAAAGGTACTGTTAGTATCTTCAAAAAGCCCCTTATTTAACAGGGGCTTTTTTTAGTTTAAGTTATTGTTTTCTTTATAAAAATCCTACCATAAAAACCCATCTTAAAATATCCTAATCTACAATTTACCTACCTTATACTTCTTTTTTAGTTAATTCAATTACTTAAATCAGTTAAAAATTTCGCAATATAAAACATTAAGAAACGGTAACTAAAATAAACTAAAAAATTAATTAAAAAAATGGATACAAAATTGGAAAATAATATATTTGTAGATTCGTTTAAGCCTAAAAAAATAGAAGGTGTCCCTGTTGTATATACTGACAGGCCTGGGCGCAATACAAATATTTTTCCAAAAGATGAGGTATTAAAAGGGATTGACTTCTACAAAAGACTTGTAGAGTTAGACCCAACATATAAGTATTCATTTGCGAAACATCCAAAAAATGAAGATGAAGAGTGGATAGGTTTATTAGCTGGGGTAGTAGATGATATTTACTACGATGACAGAGAAAAAGTTGTAAAAGCTGATTTTACACTTTTACCTACGATATATGGAAGATTAATATCATGGTTAATAGATAATGGTTATTTTGTTGGAGTATCAATAAGAGGAGATGCAAAGAGTACACCTGATACCTATAAAACTCAAAGTGGAAAAATATTAAATATAAACAGACGTTATGATTTAAAACTTGAGGGTATTGATTTTGTAGTCTATCCATCTTTTGTTACTACTCATGTTAACCATGGAAAAATAGTTGAAAAAACTACAAATGGTATCAAACCAGATTTTATTGATTTAGATGAAACATATCATCCGCTTTATGATATGGAAAACAATACAAGTGATAATCAATTTAGTAGAGTTTTAGAAAGTTTTGCTTTAGATGTATCAAAAGAAACAGGTATGAATACCGAAGAAATAATGGACTTATTTCATTCATCTGAAAATAAACAACGATTATTCGAAAACAGGAGGAAAACTAATATGAGTTACAAACTGGAGCCAAAAGAAGTTGAGCTTCAGGTCAAACAGCTTGCTTTTGAGAAAGAAAAAATTGAGCATGATATTCAATCTTCTAAGGAAGAATTGGATTCAATTACAGCAAGTCTTGAAGATCTGAATCAAAAACTTCAAAAGAAAGAATCAATTGTTACTGGTCTCAGCAAACTCGAAAATTCCCTTAAGGAAAAACAAAGTGAATTAGAAGAAACTCTTGAAAAAAAGAAAAAAGAGTTTGAAGAATTAACAGCTCAGTATAATGAAACTAAAGAAAAATTGGAAGAAGTAAAGGAATCTTATACAAAGTTCCTTGAAAAAGCTTCTAAGGGAAAAGTAGTTTACTTTGCTGGTAAATCTTTTTCTTCAGATAATCCCCCAAAAATAAGAGTAGTACCAATATCAGAAAGGGTATCTGATACTGAATGGGGTAATGTTAATAAAGATAAACTTAAACAAATTGTGTCTTTAGTTGGAGATGAAAAACTTGCCAAACAATTGTTTGGGCTTGTAGATGGAGACCCCACTGATGAGGACAATCTTAAATATCCTGTTTATCAATTATTTAAGTCTAAAGAGGAAGGATATGACATTGATGCTGTTCTTAATAAGAATGGTCTCAAAACAGCTTTGGTTTTTATGCAAGGAAGAGCTGGAATGGCACTTACAAAGAAAGAGAAGAAAGCTCTTATGAAATTCCTTCTTTCAAAGTATCAGGAAATTGAAAAAGAAGGACTTGGTGAAATTCCAAAGTCTCTTAGAAATGTAGCTGAACGTGTAAATATCTTAGATAGATTTGAAATCGATGATATGGATGACTTTGCTACACCAGTTATTGAAAGTGCAGTTACAAAGGGATTCATTGAAATTGAAGATGAATCTTCTGAAAGTAAAATTGTTGTTGATAAAAATATAGCTTACAAAAATATTGTTAATGCAATCATAAATACTCTTATTCATAGTGCAAATGGAGAAGTAAAAGAACAATCTACTAATAATGTTAAAGCGGATACTGATAATCTTCCTGAAGTTAATTTAGCTGTTCTTGTTGATAAGGTTGCATTTAATGAAGATGGTACTCCGTCAACATTTGGTGAAGCTTTCAATATAGAGGATGTAGCGTCATTTCAAACTAATTTTATTGATAAATTAGTTGAGTTTGCAAAAAATGATGATTTTCTTACCATTTTGTCTATGACTCAAGCTCTTTTATCTGCTTATCTTGGAAGAGAACTTCCAACACAGGAAGTACTTACACGTGAGGTTATTGATGAGAAAATTAAAGATGTTTTTGCTATTGTAATGGTTTCCTTATCTGATATGCCAAAGGAAGAAGAGGAAGAAAAAGGAGAAAATAAAAAACCAGAGGAACCTTTAAATCCAGAAGAAAATAAAAACCAAAAATTTTCCGAAAAAACAGGAGGAAATGAGGATATGTTGTTTGAACAATTAAAAACAATGATGGAAAACAATTTTGAGGGGATCACTATTAATTCTGAGGAAGAACTTATAAAAGCTACAGAAAAACTTATGAAAGATTATCAAGAAACCTTTATGGAAGTTCAGGCAATGGAACTTGAAAGAGTGAAGGAATCTAAAATAAGGGAACTTGCTGATTCTGTGGGTCTTGATATTGAAACAATTAAAGCAGAATTTGAAGATGTTTCTGATATGGATGAATTGGAAAAAGTAGCTGATAAGTTACTTAAACTTGGGCAAAAATTCCATGAATCTCGTTCACGTAAACATGAGAATGGTTTTGATTTTATTCCAACAGGGGGTAAAGCACGGGTAAAGGGCGAAAAAAATAATCATAAAGATTCAATAAATCCACTTTTCTCAAAACTTATGAAGAGTGTATAATAAAGGAGGGAAATTAATAATGGATAAAGAAGAAAAAATCCTTCAATACATTACAGAAGCAAAAAATGATATTGCTGGTATTCCAGAGGAAATGATAGATATGTATCATTCTCTTTTGGATAATGAAACTAAGGAACTTACCAGAATAGCAGAACAAACTACAACAGCAAATATTGATAGAATTGCTACTGTGTTTCTTCCTGCTATTAAGAAATTAGCACGTGATAGTCTGGTTAATAAACTGGTTGGTGTACAACCAATACCTGATAGGGTTGCTTTGGTTCAGTATATTGACTATGTTTATTCAACAGATTTTGCTGCTGAGGGTATTTCCGCTGGGGATTCAGCAATTGATAACGTAACTGTTAACTATTCAAATGACCCTGGTGAAGGTCAAGATGTTACAAAAGCTATTGATTTTGTTGTCCGTGAAGAAGGGGCAAGGGCACGTCAGAGAAAATTAGCAGGTCGTTGGACATTTGAAGCTGCTGATGCTACTTCAAAACTTGGGATGAACCTTGAACAGGAAATTACCAAAGCATTAGCTTCTAAAATTGTTGAAGAAATCAATTTTGAAATTTTGTATGACTTATTCAATAATGCTACAGGGGCAACTGCAAGTTGGTCAGCTCCTATTCCTGCTGATTCTCCACAAACTAAAGATAGAAAAGAAAAAGAACTTTTCTATAGTATTGTTGATGTAGCATCTGAAATTTATAACAAAACAAGACGTTATCCAAACTTTACAGTTTGTAATCCACGTGTTGCTGCTTATATGAAGAGAAGTGGGGACTATATTGGTGTTGGAAGTCCTGGAAATCCACAAAGTATTAAGAGGCTCTTCCTGCAAGGAACTCTTAACGATGAATTTGATATTTACGTGGTTCCGAATCTTAATATTAACAGCATTCTTGTTGGTTATAAGGGAAGTAGTGAACTTGAATGTGGAGCTATTTATGCCCCATATATTCCACTTGTAATTATGGACAGCTTCTATAATATAGAAAACTGGACTTGGATTAGAAGTGTAGGTTCATTCTACGCAAAAGCTTATCCAATGACAGACCTTTATGGAGTTGTAACTATTTCATAGGATTAATTCTCCTATAAACTTTAAAAGCAAGGGGTATCTAATAAATACTCCTTGCTTTTTTTTGTTCTAAAGGTTACATTACAACAAACCTTATCCAGGAGTATTTTCGATGTTAAAACAGGAAATAAGTAAACTTATTAAAGATAAATCACCAAAAAGTTTTGGTTTAATTTTTCGTACTAAGAAAGATTTGTTAGAGAAAATTATAAGAGCTACAAATTTCCTTTCAGAGGATAGTTCTCTTAGTGAAAGATTATATGTTATCCTATACGGTACTTCTATATGCAAACATTGTAAATTAAAAAAATCTCGTTTTATATCTTTTAATAAAGGTTATGCTCCTTACTGTAGTATTAAGTGTGCTAATAGTGATGAAAGGAAAAAGAAAAAAACTGAAGAAACTTGGATTAAAAAATATGGAAGTTTAGAAGCTCGTAAAATTCATTTAAAAGAGGCTACAAAAGCTACTTTTATAAAAAGGTATGGTTATGCCTCAAATTTTCATAATTCTAATTTTCAAAAAAACAATTCATTAAAAGCTCATAGTAAAAAAGCTACTGAAAAACGAAAGAAAACAAATAAAGAAAGATATGGTACAGAATTTACTTTCCAATCTGAAATAATAAAAAGAAAGATAAAAAGAAAATTTGTAGAGAATTATGGTTGCCATCCATCTCAATCAGATAAAGTTAAAAGAAAGATTAAAGAGACAGTAAAAAAGAGGTATGGTGTCGATAATGTTAGCCAGCTTAAAGCTATAGTTGAAAAAAGAGAAAATACTTGTATGCAACGTTATGGTGTATCTAATCCATCACAAAGGCATATAAAAAATCTTGATTTATGGAATAATAGTTCTTTTATTAAAGAGAATTTTATTAATTCTGATGGAACTATTCGCTATCGGGAAATGATGTCTTTTTTTGGGATAAATAATTTAACTAATATCAGATGTCATTTAAATCGTATTGGTATTCCTTATAAACCATATAGAGGACACTCCCGATTTGAGGTGGAAATTAAAGACTTTTTAGAATCAATTGGAATAGATAAAATAGAATTAAATGTAAGAAATGTTATCCCACCATTTGAAATAGATGTTTATGTTCCTGAAAAGAAAATAGGAATAGAATTCCATAGTATGATATGGCATTCATTTGGTTACCACCCAAATAATGCTTATATGGAAGGTAAACTAAAAAGTAGACTATGGGAAAAGGCTAATAAAGCTTCTCAAAAAGGTATCTTACTACTTCAGATTTTTGAAAATGAATGGAATAATCCTAACAAACAAAAAATTTGGGAGTCTGTTATATCTTCTAAGTTTGGTCTTTTTAAAAAGAAGATTTATGCAAGAAATTGTAATATAATTAAACTATCTCAAAAAGAAGCAAATAATTTTTATTATGATAATCATTTACAAGGAGGTATTGTTGGTGGAAATTTACATATAGGATTATTATTTAAAAATATGTTAGTTGCCTGTATGTCTTTTGGCAAATCTCGTTTTGGAAATCAAGATACAATTGAATTGTTACGCTATTGTAATTTAAAATATATATCTGTTGTTGGTGGGTTTTCAAAGCTTTTAAAACACAATGGAAACTGTAAAATTATAAGTTTTGCTAATCGTAGATGGAGTAATGGTAGTGTTTATGAAATAAATAATTTCAAGCTTTTATCGATAACCAAACCAAATTTTTGGGTTTTTCATCAGGATGATATTTATTCTTTAAAGCATAGAATTAGTTTCCAACGATATAAATTAAAAAAACTCCTACCAAATTTTAATTCCAATCTAAGTACTTCAGAAAATTTATACATACATGGATATAGAAGAATCTATGACGCTGGTAATCTAAAATATTTATTTCTTTGAGTAATAGTAAAACATTGAAAAACAACAATAAAATAGGAGGTTTAAAAAAATGTTTATTCCTGTAAATGAAGTACCAAATATAGAAGATTTATTAAGTTATAAATCTGATGATTTAGAGAAGGTTAGAGAATCTGTAGGTTTGTTACCTAAAAATCCTGAAGAGGATGATAAATCTACAAAGGATAAATTTCAAGCGAGTAGATATTCCAATGAAAATATTAGAAAAGATGTAGATTTTGTATGGGGATTTTTGTTTGTAGATTTTCCAATTATATATGTAGATGGTAATCACTTATATTTTCGTGGGGAAGTACATAAAGAAAGTGTCAATGAAATTAAAAGATTTTTAATTGATATGAGAGGTTGTGTTACAAAAAATTATTTTAATATTGGTGTTCATAATCCAAAGGAAATGGCAATTTATTTACATATAAATAGTCCTGGTGGGTCTATGTCAGATGGTTTTGATTTAATTGATTTTATGGAAAATTTTCCTATTCCAATATACACTGTTGGAACTGGTACAGTTGCTTCTATGGCAGTAAGTATTCTTATAGCTGGGAAAAAGAGATATATAACACCAAACACTCATATTCTTGTTCATCAGTTTAGAACAGGAATTGTAGGAAAACATCAGGATATTCTTGATTATATGAAACATCTTGAAAATATCTATAAACAATTAGTCAGTTTTATTTCAAGTAAAACGAAATTATCTGTAGATGAAACAAAAGAGATGTTAAAAAGTGAATCTTGGTTTACTGCTAAGGATGCCATTAAAATGGGATTCGCTGATGAAATGTATAATTTATAAGGAGTTAAATTATGCCACCTACTGGTTCTTCTTCTGATATAGGAACAGCCAATACTATATTAGAAATATTACAAACATCTGCTGAATCTATTAATGGGTTATCAGATATCTTTAATAAATTAGATACTGGTATTAATAAATTAGTTGGTTCTGCTACTGGTGGAACATCAGAAGCTTCTCAAAAAATACGTCCCTCAGCAAAAGATAATGATATTAAATCATTAATGGAAGATGTACGTTCTGCTTTTGATGATTTTAATCAACAATTGAGAGGGGCTAGTAGGTCTGCTAAAGATTTTGATGAATCTATATCTTCTACAAGTGGAAATGTGCCACCAGAAGGACCCACAAATCCCTATGCCTATGATTATAATAATCCTCCTCAGTATATTCCACCCCCTAGCACAATTCCTGGTTATAAAGAGGAAGAAGTTCTTAAAGGTTTGCGTGCATCCCTGTTATCAGAAAGTCCTTTAGAACCTAAAAAGTATCCAGCTTATCAAACTGAAATTCAGGCAGGTAATTTAATGAGAGAGAATTTTTCTCCATCTCAATTGAATACTGCTCTTGGTTCGTTAGAATCCAGTCTTACATATCTCAGAGGAACAGATAGAGGTTTTTTTGATAAAGAAGGACAGAATAAAATTTTACAAGATTATATGGCTACCTTGAATGCCCGTTCAGGTGTTAAAGAACTTCAACAACAACGGCCTGATGTTTTTACACAGGATGTTGTTGATGCTCTTGAAAGAGGTTTGTCACAAAGACAAGCAAGAGAAGCACAACAGTTATCACAACCAGCTTTTCGAAGTCTTGAAAATTATATGCAAGCTTTTCAAGAACAAGTTCAAACTGGTGGAATTCATTCAGCAACCCGTATGTTTGGACCCGCAACATCTATACATGGGATGGGGGGTTCTTTTCAATTTACAAGTCAAGATGCTTTTGCAGGACTTATAGGAGCTGTTAAATCTAATATAAGTGAAATTGATAGAAATTTATCAGCCAGAGAAATGAAAACGGCTGCTGTGATGGATGTTGGTCGAAAAGCGACATCTGTTGAAGCATCTATTATAAACAAAATAAAAGAAGCTTATGGTGGTGATGTACGAAAAGCAGAAAGAGAAACAGGTATAAATTTTAGAGGGCTTGAAGAATCTTTTGCCAGAGCTGATAAATTACAAAGTAAATTAGAAAAAGCTGAACCAGGTACAGATGAATGGAATAGATATTCTCAACAATTTCAGGAGGCTGCATCTGATTTTTCAGAGAAATTTAAACAGGCATCTGATTCAATTAAACCACAACGTTTAAAATCAGTTAATAATGATCTTTATCGTGAAATTGCACAATTATCTAGAAGTGCTAAAACACTAAGACGACAACAGTCACTTCTTGGTGGTAGTGAAAAAATGACATTTGGAGAAAAGATAAAATATCAGTATGCTCCAACTGTCAAAGGTGTAGGTGAACAGTTTGTTGGTATGAATATTCAACAACTCCAATGGGCTTTGATGTTTGGTATGTCTGGTGCAGTATTTGAAGCCATGACAAGAATACCAATGGAAGCTACATATCAAGCAGTACAACCTGTATATCAGACAGCAGGAAATATTACTGGTTTACAACCTATGTATCAGGAAATTGCTGGATTTGCTCAACAAGCTCCTCAAATTATGTCTGATATACAAGGGCGTATGAATAGTATGCAAGCTTTACTTGGTTCACGCTCATATTCACAACAAGCAGTAAGTTCTGCTTTAAGAATAGCTCAAACACAACCAATTCAATTTCCAGAAGCAATGGAAGTGTTAACAGCTATGGCAACATATCCATCAACACGTCCATTAGCTACACAACCACAATTTCAAAAACAGATGTTTAATACTGTTCAGTTATTGAGTATGTTAGCTCCTGAACAAGGTACTGGTGGTGCTTTATTTGCTATACGTGAAATGTTAGGTGGACAATTCAGATCACTTCAGATGAGATTTAATATATCTCCTGAACTTTTGGCCTCTTATGCTGGTAAAACAGTTGCAGAATTTAAAGGTGGTACTGGTGAAGAAAAACTAAACATTATGGCACAAGCTATGATGAACATGTTTGGTGGTAATGAAATATTAATGAGTAAAGGTGCTCAGTTTGATGTTCAGTTAAGAAACCTTTCAGATAGTTTAACATCTGCTTTAATACTTCCTATGGTTTCCCGCCAAAACCAACCATTAACACAAGATGTTCTTAAATTACTTGGTGGAGAACAAAAAATACAAAGTTCTCAAATAATAGAATTAAAAAATACTGAGCTGGGACGTTTGTTACCAGAATCACAACAGGGATATATTGAAAGAACTACTATTCAACGTGTGGCATCTAAATCTGAATATGCTAAAGCTGATCTGTCTAAAGCTACAAATATAGCAGATGCCTTAAGAGATATAGCAAAAGCAGGCTTAGATATATCTCGTTTTAAATCAGATTATAATCAGGAGCTGGCTAGTGTTACTACTCGTCTTTATGGAACAACTCAAGGTGGCATGGCATTATCAGCTACAGCTATTAATCAAGTTATACAAAGTATTGTTGGAGGAATGAATTTAAGTGGAGGTATAGGTAGTATAATTTCAGATTTTAATAAGAAATTGTTTGGTAGTATTGGAAGTTATCAAAAAGCTACAAAAGCTGCTGAAGTAATGGGTGGAAGTGAAGGTGGAGAACAAATGAAACGTGCTACAGCACGTCTTATAAATGATTTTCTTTCTGCACTTGAAGATAGTATTGATGAAGTTGGTAGTTCTATAAATGATAGTACTTTTGCCCCTGTTATGAAACGAATGGCTGATGTTATGCAAAAAGCTGCAATGACATCCTTTAAACCAATAGCAGGTGTTATGTTACAGCAAACAGTACGAACAGCAGTTGAACTTCCTGGAGCTATGATTGGTAGTGGAATTAAAGGAATACCATCTGCTATACGAGAAGCTTTTTCTGGTGGCGGATATGGTGGACTTCTTCAAGGTTTTGGAAAACTACTACAAACAGGAACAGGAGCCGCTGCTTGGTTAGCTCCTTCTATAGCTACAAGAAAAGGTACTGGAGCTGCTGCTAGATGGCTTCTTGGAACTTCTATGTATTCTGTTGGTGGAGAAGATATATCAAAAGGTAGATATATGCAAGGGTTATTAGATATTGGTATTGGTTCTGCATTACAATTTGGTCCTGGGCTATGGAGTAAAGTTGGTGGTTTTGCAGGAATAGGAGATAAACTTGCTAGAGTAGGTGGAAGTAGTGGAATTGGTAGATTAGCTACAACTATAGGTACAGCATTATCAACAACTATTCCTACAATAATTGGACGATTTACAAATCCACAATTAAATATGGGAAGATTACAAGGTGGATTAAAAGGTTTACTTAATATAAGTGCTACGCCTCCAGTTTGGGCAGAAGAAGGTTCCCCCTATGCACGGGCATTCCAAAGAAGTAATGCATTTGGGCGTTATCTGCGTTATGGTGGTATTGGTATTGGTGGTTTAAGGGGTGTATCCTCAATGGTAGAAGGTTACCGAACTCAAAGTACTTCAATGACAGTTGCAGGTGGTATTGAAGCACTTGGTGCAGGAATGATGATGATTCCTAATCCTTGGACAATAGGAATAGGGACTGCTATGGTAGGTGGTGCAGAATTATACAAATTATATGCTGGATATAAAAGAGAAAAAGAACAAAAACGTTTAGCATCTTCTGCAACAAATCAAGAGTATCTTAGTAGACTTGAAAAATCATATATGGAAACACCTATTAGTGAAGCTGGAACCAAAGCAGGAAAAGAAATGAAAGCTATTGAAAAGGAATATAAACTACCTGAAAAAATGCCTGATTTTAGTAGTTGGAGAGAAGAATATGTTAAAATGACAAAAATGCCTTTTGAGGTATCAAAAACTCTATATGAAACTACAAAAAGAGGATTAAATATTTCTCCTGAAAAAAGAGAAGCTTTTATGACAACATGGGGTGAAAATATAAGTCCTCTTATGTCACGAGGTGTTGTTGATTTTAAAAATATTACAGAAATTAGTAAAGGGGGTAATTTACGTTTTCGTGGGGATTATGAAAAAGAACTCCGTGCAGGAATTGAAACTTCTCTTAAAGCTGCTGGTGTTAAACCAGAATCAGAAACAGGGCAAAAAATGGTTGAAGCTATTTTACGCCAAATGTTAGCTGAATTACAAAAACAAAGTCAACAATTTAAAGAATCAAAACAACAAGTAGGAGAAACATATCGTAGAGAAGTTGTTCCTCAAATAGCTACCCGTACAATCAATGAAATGTTATATGAAAATTGGCAACCAACCCGTGTTTCCGAAAATTTATTACAACCAGAAAACAGACAACTTCTTGTTCAAAAACTACAAGAATTTGTGCCTCAGACACAAGGAATGGTAATTCAAGGAGCTAAAATGAATAAGTCTTTAGAAAGTGTTGCTATGGCTTATGGAGCTGTATCTCCTGAAGAATATATGGGTTTTCGTAAGTCTCAAGGAATGGCATATAAATCACTTCTTGAAAAAGGTTTAATAAGTTATGAAACTTTAGCACAAGCCGGTCCACAAATGGCAGAGTCCCTTATGCTTTCAGGGGCTTCAATGGAAGATATTGGACAGTTATTTAGGAAACCTACTTTAACTTTTATGAGTAAACAAGTAGCTGGATTAGAAACACAAGCTAAAACGGCTGAAAAACTTGGTTTTGAAAGACAATTTACTGGTGCTGAAGAAGTTGGAAGTAGTTTTGCTAGTTTAGCTTCAACTTCTAATAATCTTGAATCAGCATTTCAAAGTTTAATAAGTACAATTGAATCAGCTTTTGGTGAGAAGAAAGGAAATACAACAGAGAATACAAGTGAGGAAACAAAAACAGGAAAAGTAACACCTGGTGGTAATTTATCTGAAAATCTAAAAGAAATAAGTGGGGTAACTCCTAAGAAATTAACAGAAGGAGGATATGATGCATTTGTAGAAAATGCTTGGAAAGATACAAAAGAAAGAGGTATTGGTGCTTTTTCATCTATATCAAATGCTGTAGGAAACGTAAATAAAATGGGTTTTGATGTTATAGATTGGGCATTGGGAGGATTTGCTACAGGAGGAACGGGATTGCTTGATATTGCGGCTATGGCAGGACGTAAAACAAGTGAATGGATGCTTTCTCCATTTATGGGTGATGAAACAAAAAAAGCTATATCAGAAACTACAGAAGATAAACGTAGAGAAGCTGCTCAAATAAATATAAGTGCTCCAAATGTAAGTATTGGTGGATAATAAGGTTCTAACCAGAAAATAATAGCAACATTTAAGCATAGAATAAACTATCCTAAAAACTTGCATTATTTTTCTTTATTTTGTATAATTTAATGTAATTAGTAAGAGATTTGTAATAGTACTGTTAGAACCCTATCTTTGGGGATTAGATTTTATGAGTATTTTTTAAAGGGGGTTTATTATATGGAAATTGTTGTAGACAGAAAAAATTTTTTGTATCCTCAATATATTTTTCAAAAGCCTTGTCACAAAGATATTTCTATATTTGATTTTCAAAACAAAAGTCTCGAAAAAATAGAACAAGACTATGGCAAACAAATAGCATTATTTGTCTATCAAGAAGCTTGCCATGGTAGAGATTTAACAAAAGAAATACTACCAATAGATACTCCAACAAAAGATGTTGTAGAAATATACAAGGAGGAAACTTTAGATTCAATTAAAGTTTATCTTAAGGCTAATAGTCATACAGAGGCAAAGAAAGATATTTGTATATTAGATGTAGATTATATTTCAGCACTAGTGCCTATGCAAGCAAGAAAGCAGATGATAGCAGACGCAATTAATAGATTGTCTAACCGATAATCAAAAGGAGGTTTAAATTGTTGAGTACAGAACAAATATCCCGTATAAAAAATCTGCAAAGTAGAATATATTGTTTAACTCCCGTGGAACTGGCAGAGCTTATAAAATTAAAAGCTCAATTTGTGGAGGATTATGGAATATATTTAGAAGATAGTATCCTTAGTAAGGATGAGGAAGATATTAAAAATTTATTGTTAAATTCACAAAAGACTCTACCCCAAAAATCTGAAGATATTCCAACAAAAGAATTAATAAAGGAATTTCCTTTGGATTTTGATGAGGAAAGATCAGAAATACGAAAACAGTTTTTTAATACCAGTACTAAAATTACAATTTCTCAGAGTGGAAAGACTTTTCAGACTAAAACAGATAATCAGTTAGGCAATATAAAAATAAATATTCCATCTGCTTGGGAAGTATCATTAGAACATTCCTTACTTTTGAGATTATATGATACTACTTTTAAAAGCAAAAATAATAATGTATCAGAAAAGACAGATGAAGGATTTTCAATTGTAGGAATGACAAATTCTCTTTTAGAAAGGCATAAAGAGTTCAATACAGTTGTTAGAATAGTAAAAGCTGAAATAGATAATGACCCCACGTTAGTGGAAGAGATAGATGATAATTTCTTTAAAATACTACCAAATATTGCTGTGCCAACAGCAATAGTTTTATATTCCTTAAAGGATATGATAGCAAGTGGGGCTATGGATGTATCAGAAGCTAAAGAAATACTTGGTTTTAGAAATCGTTTAGTTTTTATACTTGAAGATATTATATCATAGGTGCATGATGAGTATTATAAAAGTTCAAGTAGATATTACTTGGTTAAAAAATTTATGGTTTGAAATAAAGAACTTTATTTCAAATTCTCTTTATTCTATAAAGGAATGGAAAACAAAGTACAAAATACAAAAACAAAAGAAATACACTGAATATTTTTTAACTAAAATAAATGAAGAGTTTGGATGTGTTTATGCAGTAATAAGTAATCCTCAAATCAATTTTGGATTATTTAAAGCTGTAATAATTTTAAAACATATATCAGGGAAGAAATTTGTTGCTGGAAGGGTTAATCGACTAACTAAAAAAACTACTATCAATTTGGAACAAATATATAAATTTATCTTCTATAACAATAATATTGAAATATTTAGTGATAAAAAGATGATATTAGTTAGAAGTATTAAGGAAACAGTATGTATTAAACCGAAAAAAATAGTTTTAGATAATCAAAATTACCAAATAGAAATAAGCGGAAACTCTTATAGAATAAAAGTTCCAGTAGGAAGATATGAAAATTTAATGGATAGACTGTTTTACTTTTTATGTATAACAATTGTAAATTAAGAAAGTCTTTCTCAACAAAATTATTTATAGAAATATTTTTTAAAAAGAAGGTTCAGAATAATCTTGTTGATACGAGGATTAAACTCTTGATAAATTGGGCTTATTCGCCAATTATAAAGTTTATCTTTAAAAAGATTTTTTGGAATTGTAATAGTTTCAACTACTCTCCAATCAACAGTTATCCCAAATCCTAATTTATAAGAAATATCAGAACCTTCTGAATCAACTGCTGGATGTATTTCAGGATTCTTGCAAACACCTATTGCAAATACAGTCATTACATTACTTGAAGGAGCAAAAGCTTTTAGAATTATAATATCATTCTTTTTAATGGCACTCATCAAATAATATAATTCAGGGGCTTCTTCAAAATTATAACATATACCAGCAAAACTGTTTTTTATAAACTCATCATGTACATATTCATTACAATATTTAGCCTCAAAAAAGAAAAAGTTTCTATTATCCAACATAATAATCTGTTTTATACAACTTACAAAAAGTTGTAAAGGTTGTCCTTTTCAACCATTATAAGTTTTTATATATTAATTTAATTATATATATTAAAGATTTTCCTTTGTCAACCGATTTTCATACATATTTATTAAAAGTTAAAGCATTTTATAGTGATGCCTAATAGTTCTGTTTAAACAAAAACTTAGCCTTTACAGGACGGGCTATTAAAATAAGGAGGTTTAAAAATGGTATATTATCAAAATTTTGTAGTGTCCATACTCTACAAAGGTAATGTTCTTCGTGAGATAGACGGGAAAGTCTATCTTCCCTTTAATTCAGATTATCAAATACGACTTAAAAATCTTGATAGTAAATTAAGGTGTAAAGCAAAAGTCAAGGTAGATGGAAGCTATATCCATCCAGAGGACATTTCTTTTGTTTTGCAACCCAATGATACCTTCGATATAAAACGTTTGCTAATTGACGGTAATATGAAACGTGGAAGCAAGTTACGTTTTGTATCTGTAAATGATAGTAGAGCAAATGACCCATCAAATGTGGAAAATGGAATTATAGAGGTTTCTTTTTACAAAGAGATAGATGAAACATTTTTTCATTATTTGGGATTGGATGATAGTTCAAATGGAAATCCTTTAGTTTATTATTGGAAACGGAATGATAGTTCAAATGGAAATCCTTTGGATTATTGTCCAATAAATTGTTGTTTAACAAATAATCTTCAATCAAATGGAACAACAATTGCTGGGGAAGATGTAAACCAAGAGTTTTATACTACTAATGATTTTCCAACTACAATTATACCAGCAAAAATCCGATTGACAATGATAGGTAGAGAATCATCATTAACAGTGAAAGAAACTCGTAAAAAATATTGTACTAAATGTGGCAAGAAAAATCCCTTTAAAGCTAAATTTTGTATGAATTGTGGCAATCGTTTCTAGTTCACTTGATTCTTAAAGGCATCACAAAAGGAAAGGCCCTACTGACAAGGCGAATCAGTAGGGCTTTTTTTAGGAAAGAAAGAAGGTAGGTGCGCAAAGCTATTACAATAATGTTTTAGGTTAAAGAAATAATTATATGTTACTCTTCATTTAATAATTTTTTTAAACTCCCTTTAAATTTTCTGGTAGTTCTTTTTTCAAAATATCGTTTAAGCCATTTTCTTGTGTTAAATTTTGATTTATCATGTTTATATCCATTTTTGCATTTCATATTTGTTACCTTTGTTTAAGTTTATAAGTTACCTATTTAATTTGAAAAAGCAAATTTCCAGGTTCATATAGAACTCTATATCCTGCATTAATCATATTTTGCTTTTCTGTTTTATTCTTATCAAATTTATCCCCTAATAAACTGTATAGTTTATGTTTCTGAAAAGTTTGTCTTGAAATCAATTGTTTTGTAGAAGGATGAACATAACAATAACCCAATCCTGTATCCCTTATAAATTCAAATCCTATCTTTCTATAAACATTTCCATTAGACCAACGTTTATTAGCATATGATATAAGTTTATTTGTTTTATAACTTTTAAGAAAATGTTTGATTATTTTAGAAATTCCTCCTACAACAACAGTATCAATTTTATTGGAAAATCTAAGTAATTCCCAACTATTTTTTCCAAATCTCCACTTCCCAAATGTTGCTACACAAACAATTTCGTTATTAGACATCAAACTTAATCTAATTTTACCACCAGGAACACTTCCTTGTAAATGATTTTGATTCAAAAATGAATTTGTTTTATCAGTAGATAATTCAACTAATTCACACTTTCTGGCAGATATTTTTCTATCTATAAGACTTAATTTGCTTTTAATCATACTTTTACAGATTTGTTGTTTGTGAATCCATTCAATATCTCTGAAATTTAAAAGATTTAATCCTTTTTCCTTTATTTTTTCAAATTTTCTAACTAATCTGTTTTTTTCATAATACTCATTAGCCAAGTTATTCCATGGATACTTACCAATTGAATGCCAATAAACACCATCTAACTCAATAGCAAGATGTTTAGATGGAACATAAACATCTATTTCAAATGGTGGTATCACTTTTCTAGTATTACAAAAGACTTCTTGTTTACCAAGTAATTGTTTAACGAATAAAGCTATTTCTTGTTTAATTTTTGAGCTATTTCGGGGTAGGTTAATATTTAATCTTAAAATCTCTGTAGCATGATGTTTAATAGTTTGATCGCTCACTCCAAAGAATTGGCACGCTCCAGCAACATCGAGTGTCCTGTTTGATAAAACAAATTCTTTATTCCAAAAACTACTATCATTGTATTTTTCAAAATTTTTAATGTGTTCTTGATTCTTCCAACCACCATATTTTTCTGCCATTGTAATTCTAATCTTTTTCTTAACGGCAGGGATTTGACTAACATTACAGACATCCAAACCATATTTCTTTTTTAAGGTTTGTCTTATTTTTACTTTTGTTTTTTCAGATTTATGTGTTTTAGAGATTTTGGTTTGTATATGAGGAAGTTTAGCTACATTATCAACACCATATTTTTTCAATAAAGATACTTTAAGTGTTGAAGCATATTTTGTAGATATATTATGGCACTGCATTGGATGCGAAACACCATATCTTTCTTGACATGTTTGTTTTCTCTTCTCTTGTATTTCTTTTACTTTTTGAACATTATCAACACCATATTTTTTAATAACACCCTCTTTCACTCTATTGTAACATGAAGATTTTTTACTGAGAGGAGATATGTCCCCATATTTTTTTAGACAGGTTTTTTGTTGTTTTTTAATACGATTTTTTGACTTTCCTACACAACGGTTTGAACAATATTTGGGATATCCTTCAGTAAGAGAATGAAATTTAACCGTTTTTCCACAAGTTTCACATTTTGGTCTACTATATATTTCATTCAGTAAACAATATATTCTTTCTGTAATAGTTGGATTATAGGAATCTAAAAATGATGTGTGTTTAATTAGACTTTCATAAATATTTCTATAAGCTTTTCCAAGTCTGAGCTTAGAAGCTATCTGCATTGGATGAGTTGTTTTAAGTAACTCTTTTAATTTTTTAGTGGTTTCATCTACAGTTAACATAAAAAATCCCCTTTATTGTTTAATCAATTATAACAATAAAGGGGATTTTTGTCAATTTTAAAGAGTTATAAATTTTATTAGTAAAAACAAAAAGTTACACACATTATTGAACATCTACCTCAAAGCGTGTAACAAACAATGTCGAAGCACCGGTGGCAGTAGGGCTAAGACTCATTCCAATATAAAAATAATGATCTGTAGCAGGTGTTGTTGATGTACCACAATCTAAAGCATTTGTTCTTCCATGTGGTTGAGACCAAGTTGTATCTCCTAATTTAAAAGCTTTAAAAAGTAAATTTGCAGGTGGATTATCTACATTAGTTCCATCATAAGCATATAAACGTGAACCAATTATAGCTATATTTGTATCAGAATTAACTCCAATACGTATGCAATTTTCATTAACAACTGATGTAAGAGCAACAGGAGCGCCACCAGCTATAGAAACCTCTGTATCAGAAGTATATTTAAGATTTGTCATATGTGGTGGGGCACAAGCATCAGTATCATCAGAAGTTGATGTTCTAATGTGCATACTATCATTATATTGACCAACCTGGATTGGTGAACCATATCCACCAGGTCCATAGAAACCTATAACATTTGTAGTTCCTACGGTAAAATTCCAACCTGTACCATCATGTCCTTTCCAATCAAATGTAATAGCCATAGACTTTTCTCCTTTTTAGAAATTTTAAAGCGTTAGCTTTTTATTATATAATGTTTTACAGGTTAGAATTTTAATGTTTTAGTTTAAATAACTTTCCAAAGAAAAAGCAGAAGAAGAACCTATAAATGGTTGTTTTCCTTCTTTACTAATACCTATATCCCCACCTAAAGATTCCTCAAATGTGGAAAATTTTCCTTCATTTGTTTTTTGATAAACTTCAACTTGATTACGTGTATCAGATACATCTAACATCAAGTCTCCCCAAGATTTTCCATTTATTGAAACATTAACAGCCATTTCAATCTCCTTTTAAATAAAATTTATATCAATTGTAGCAGGAGCTGTATATATTAATTTTTTTTCTTTCTGTTCATTATCTTTAAATACAATTTTAGCTCCCTTATCATCAGTACCAGCTATTGTAACTTCTTTATCTTTAATTCCAATAACATAGATATTTCTATCAATTTTAGATTGTAGTTCTGTTCTTTCAACATTTCCATGTAAGGAAATACTTCTCTCATTTGTTAGATAGATAGTTGTTTGTGAATCATCTTTATCTGAAGTTATAAAATGAGAATCTGTTGAAGAAGTGGGTGTTTTTGTTACAAAAAGCTTTCTCATTTCATAAAAAACTTGTCTTTCTGTTAAATACTTAGTTCCAATACAGAACCCCCACTTTTCACTGTATTCAAGTCTTGATGGAGTAATTATAAATGAATGTAAATGAGTACTCTTTGGAATAATACTACAACAATATCTTTCAGAATGTACACCCATTCTAAATCCAATGTTTCTCTCTGTAAAATATGCTGTCATTATTAAGCAAATGCGTTCTGTTAAAGTATATTCACTTTTTGTTACACATTTTCTTTCGGTTAAATAATCAAAAATAGTAGTTTGAACAGTAGGTGTATATAAAGTAGTTTGATTAAAACGCATTGCTAACACTTCTTTTTCAGAAGAAGTAGTATATGTTAATAAAGTAAATCTTTGGGTGTATTTAAGTTGTGCCTCACAAAAAAGTTGTTTATCACTAAAGAAACGTATAGCAAGAGAGACTTGAGGAGAATCAATAAGAGTTTTGTTTATTCTTTGTACTACACTATACCTATCACTATAGATAGTATAATGAAGGATAACTGTTCTAATACTTATTGGATCAGTACAACATATAGAACTCTTTTCAGAATAATAAATAAGTGTAAGATAAACGGTTGGGGTTGTTAAAATCCAATTATAGTTAGGAATATAAAAACATTTCCTTTCAGCACTATTTGCTTCACCCCAACCACTTATACAATATCTATTTGTATCTTTAGTTAAAATAACATCAGGTATAAAACACTTTCTGTAAGTTACTTGTAATGAGCCATTACATAAACATCTTCTTTCAGAATTAAGAACAAGTTGATATTTTACATAAATTTCTTTGTCACAATACGTGAAGTACTTCAAGGTAATGTAGCGATTAGACCTTGGAGAATCCGAAAATGTAAAACATCTTTTTTCAGATGAGTCTGTAAATAGCATCAGTTAATCATCCCTAGCTAAATGGATAAATAGCTTTAACAACCAAGTCTTTAAGATGAGGTCTCATATCAATATTAACAGCTCTTACATAGAAACGTGTTACTGTTCCTGGTAATAATTCATCTTCTAACCAAAACGGATGATTTTCATCACGTATTGTCCAAGATGTTTGATCATTTGGGTCTTTAGTAAACTGAACCCATTCATTATTCATTACATAAGTTTGTACTTCCCGTGCTGTATCAGAACCATCATTTCTAACATAAATTGCAAATTCATTACTATAATCCTGCTCTGGTGACAAAGGTTCTATATGAACGATTGTTAAAGGGGAAGCTGAATTTGGGTCATCATAAGCAGCCATAATAACTTGATTAGTTATTAGTTCTACTCTGTTAATATGAGACATATAATTATATGGTTTTGGGTCATTTTGAAAGAATACTCTTATTTTTGATATTGGTACATCACCAATAGCACTATCTAAATCAACAGAAAGATAATTTGGTGGAACTTTAGAGTATTGAACTTGTATATCTCCAGTTGCACCAACAAATTCACGCCGGTAACGCCTCATGAAATTACTATCCCAATCCCATCCTGTTTCATTTGTAATTGGAGTAAGATTAGATTGGTCAATTTCTACCCAACCATTATTTATAGTAAAAACAGATACTTTGGCATTATCCCACTGTTGTAAAAATGCATAATCACCATAAATCCGAACTTCATCTCCTTGATAAAAATCATTTAATTGGTACTCAACATCAAATTTACCTTCTATTCGCAACCAAGCATAAAATACATGCCCAAAAGAATTTATTGTATATAATCTCCTACGTCTTATTATAGTTGGCCACAAATTTTTATCTATAACAGCCTGAAAGTTTTTGACAACATCATTTGTAATTGTCATATCAAAATAGAAATTATCCCATTGCCTTTCATAAACATTCATTACTTTACCAGCAATAGAACCAAGTTGATACATATAAATTTCATTCTGATCAACACCGGATGCTGCCTTTAATTTCATTTTTGGAAGTGGAGGCTCAGGAGGGTCTTTCTTATCTAAAAACCATGTAAAGGTTTCAGCATCCATCCTAGCATACTTTCCATCTTGAGATACAAGAGTGAGATATTTTGGTGGTGTAAAGAAAGACTGCCATGCATCATCTGTTCTGTCATCCCCCAAGAAATTGCAATCCATACATGGGGGTAATTGATACCACCAATTTCCATTTACATCTTCTAAAACTTTTTTAAAATTTAAACGCCATATATTGTATTTATTGTAAATAACATATAGGTATTTATCTCCATCATAAGCTATACAAACAGGTGATATTGGAAGTGGATATTCATAAGTAACATTTACCATTACACGTCCATTAGCAGGAACCTCCATATCAACATACCAAAAACGTAAATGAGCTTCTTTATGTCCACGTGCTATCTCCTCTATAAATTCTATACCTGATTTTTCTGCTCTTTCTCCCACTATAAATAAATGTTTATGATTGTAAGTTCCATATTCTTCACTCCATGCATAACGGAAACGGAAATTACTCTTTAATGCTGAGAACATCAGTAAATCTTTAGTAGATGTACCTCCACCATCTTCAAAAAGAGAATCAGCTTTACTCTCATCATCCATGAAACTAAACATATTATAGTCGTTTATAATTTCATTTGAAGGGATTACTGGTAAGACATCAACATCTCCATTAACAAGATTCCACTCATATACAATTAAAGTTGGATTTCCATTATTATCTTCAATTGGGGATGTACTCATTATCCACACTTTACTTTCATCTCTTTCATCCCCAACATAGAAAGAATCCTTTACAAGCATCCCAGTAAAAGTTGAAATGTCCTCAAAAGCTTTATAAAATAAAAAGTTTCTGGTATCCATTATCCAAGTATCTCTTATAGGAATATGGACATGGTGACAGAATGTACACCCGCCTCCTGATTCACATACAGTATGTGTTCGACATCCAAATTGAATCATTAAATGTTCATCATCAATCCATTTCAGAACAGGAAGGGCTCTTCCAGCATATGTAGAAGGAATACCTTTTATTTCTGAATATCTATCAGTATAAGTATCATAAACGTAAATCTTATCAGAAGGAGAACCACAATCTTCTACTGTATAACCTCCAACAAGATAAATATATCTATTATCTGGACTAGGAATAGCAGTACCAGCATATAACCATTCAGGTAATAAACTTAACTCTTTCCAAGTTCTTGTATCCATATCGAATTCATAAGCTCTACGTGCTTCCACATCTGGATTATAAGGTGGTGGTGTTGAGTCATCATGATCATCAGCAGCTTCATTTTGTAATGCGCCAGGTTTACATACCCAATAAGGAGTATTAGCTATTTCTGGTGTGCATTCTACCGTATAACATTGTCCCCCACCAAATATATAAAGTTTACTACCTATTTGTGTACTAAGTGTATAAGCTTTTGAAAGAGGACGGGTTCCATTTTCAAAAGCAAAATCAAACTGAGATAAATCATCTACTATTGGTTGTGTTGCCTGATAAATTTTCTGTTTAATATCATCTAATGAATTAGGAATAATATTCTGAGAGTAACCTTCAATATAATGTCTAACAATTTCTGTTAGATATTCTTTAGTCACTGAATAGTCAACAGATGCAACCTTTTTTTCTCTTAAATAACCTTCAATACTACCAAGGTTCATTTCATTCATATTAAGGTCAAATTCCATTAAACCACAATGACTTTGTTCTTCTTTTGTTCCTACAGCAGAAAAACCTTGTCCATTCTTTTGTCCTATTACAACTGGATTCCATTCTACACCTGATTGCATATATACTTTTCTATCATTTTTTAAGCCACCAAAAGCATATATTTTATTAATTTTTTCATTATATCCTATAGCAGTGCCTTCCCATATTTTACTAAAATATGTAAAGAAAGTATTATCAAATGGATTGTATTTAACTGTATTACCATTTTTATAGATAATATATATCCTTTTGGCACTACTATTATAAACAACCTTTTGTGCCCCCTTATAGGGAAAACCAGGTGGAAGATATTTTTGATATAAAAACCATGGTGTATATACATAAGATGTTGGTTTTGTTATAACGTCTATAGTTGCATTCCAAACATCATCAGGGTCATCAAAATTTACATTTGGAACCCATTCATTTGTTCCAGCTACAGATATTTCTCTATCAACAAGAAGTTCAGCTTTATCTAATTTAATTGTTTCTTTTTGTATTCTAAAAATACCAGCATTATCCATATAGGATTCTTTATTTTCACCGGATACTACTGAATAATCCTGAAACCATAGAGCATTTAAAGGCATTTCATCTGTTTCTCTATGGAAATAAGAATTTGGAATTTGATTTTTTGTAAGAGGATATAGTAGTGAAACGTTAATATAGTAGTCAGATAAACTTCCAACACCTACACCATAGTATCTATCCATCCATAAAACTTTTTCATCAAAGTCAAAATCAAAATTTAAATCCATAAGAACACGAGATTCTAAGTCCACACGAAAAGTATATCCTTTTCCACTGCTAATATTCTGAACAAACAAAGCATCATTTGTAACAGTAACATCTATAGGTGGGTCAAGATATTCTTTACTTTGAATTACGTCAACAATCGTTTTATGATTCGTTGAATTATCTGTGTATATATCTGGAATTAGAAATGGTTGGTCAACAAATTGTTTTATTTTATAAAAGTAACGATATAGTTTTTGTCCATTATAAAACCAAAGCCTATCTCTCCATTCAAAAATAAAATATTGAGAACCCCAAGGAATATCATCTACAGGATATTCTTTTTTCCATTCCCCAGTTGGAATATGATACATCCAAAAATCATTAAAAGCTCTAACATCTGAATATCCACCTATCACATATAGATAATCTTCTGCTACTACAGCCATACCTGCTTTCCATCGGGGTTGAGGATATTTAGGATTATCCACATCTGTATTTTCAAGTTGATCATGTACCTTAAAATATTTCTTTAAACCCAGATCAAAATACCATAAATCATTATAGTATTTTGAACCATCAAATCCACCAAATAACCATACACGTCCACGAAACTTATCATAAGCAAATGATGAAAATACTCTTTCAGTTGGTCTTTCTTCTGGTACAAAATCTAATTTTTCTACACTTCTTGTTGTGTGATTATATATATAAGTTGATTCATTAAAATGTTGGTTATCGATCATTCCTCCATAAAAGAATGTTTGAAGATTACCAACATTTATAGAGGATATAGAAACTCCTTTTGGAATAAGATTTATATCCCTAGTAGAAACAAGTGTATCATCCCATTGATATTCTTCAGCAATCTGAATATCAGTATGTCCCATTGTGGAATTATTACCATAATCTTTTTCTATAATATTTATTTTCCAATAATGTTTAGTAATAGGATTTACAGCAGTAGCATTACTTTTTTCAAGATGAAAGGAACCATTTGTATTATCCCATCTATACAAATCTCCTCCATCAGTTAATATACAATAATTTCCGTCAACAAGCAGACATACATTATTTGATGATGGTGTAAATGGTGGAGAAAATACCTGACTTGTAACATCATCTGTAGCAATATCAATAGTCCATATAGCTGTTGGTTCATTAATACCTATTTCATTAATACCTCCTTTGACAATAATCTTAATAACTGCACTGTCAGCGTAAATGATATTTCCAGGACGATGAGGGATTTCTCTATTTTTATCAAAATTTGTCCAAGTTTCATAATCAAAGTCATATACCCAAATATCATTTAAAGGTACTATAAAGGAATCTGTATTAGCTGTATTTATAGATAAAACATCTGTCTCACCACCAAACAAATATAATTTAGAAGGTGTTTTAAGTATACTTGCTTTTCTACGTCTTGTAGGAGCTTCATTTGCTGTAATTTCAACATTTGAAAAATTGACCATACGCCAACTATTTGAATTGAGATCATATTCCCACATGTCGTTCATACATCTACCATCACTAAAACCACCAAACAGATAGAAATTATGTCCATCATAAGTATATGAAGTATCTTCACGACCCTGCGGAAAAGAATTACCCGAAAAAGCATAACTTAAATAACGGGCATTATCAGCAAATTCTACAAAGAGATATCGAGCATCTTTTCTAAACAGTAAAGCGAATAGTCTCTCATGTCCATAATCATCAATAAATGGAACATAAACATCAGCTATAGGATTATAGAGATTTAGTTTCCTTGAAACATCAACTAAATTCTGAGCTGGAAAATAAGGAACATCAACAATATCTCTTGTTTCTTCAGTAACAATATCATAATTACTATAATTATGTGTTGTATACGGTATATTTGTTAAAACACGGCTTTCAGCCATAACAAGCACTCCTATTTTTTAGAAATAATATTCTTTTTGGAATGTTTTAATGTTAATGAACTTAAACTTTACATTTATATACAACAATAAACAAAAAATCAGCTTTTATATTTAAATATAAAAGCTGATTCATAACAATAAGGAAGTTATTACAGGTGGGAACTAATTTAAGGAGTATTATTTTTATTTTGCATTTCAAGATACCGTAGAGACATATTTATGGCTTTCTCTATTCTTTCTATATTTGATAAATTTTGGTGTTGCTTTTTTTCATTAATTCTACTGGACATATCTGATATTAGAAAATCTGATATATTCTCATTTTCATCAAATTTAAAAGATTCTGTTGTATTTTCAGGTACTTCTTCCTCTTCAAATAAAGTAGGAGATTCCTCACCTTCAGCTTCATTTTCTTGTTTCTTTTTTTCAAAATCAAGCATTTGAGTGAGTTCATTTATCTCTGCAAAATTCAAATCTTTAAATACATATTTTACGACCCATTTATTTGGGGGAACCACTCCAAGAGTTGCTATCATTTGATTAACTATCATCATCCTACGCACAATAGTATCAATCAGCTTTATTTCCTCTTTCATATCAGGATTTGGAAAGGTAATTGATACTCTTACATCTTTAAAACCCTTTCTATATAAAATTTCATGATAAATGTCCTCAATTGTATAAGACATTAATTTCTGATAGATTTTTACAATTCTTAGAAAAGCTTTTTCAACATATTCTTCTTTTCCACTTTTGTTTGGAGAAAGAATGTGTGATGTTAAAAGGTTGGTAACAAGTCTTTCAAGATAAAAGGATAAGTCCTCTGTTTTAGAAGCTGAAGGATCTGAAGGGATTGTCTGAACTTTTGTTTTAGATTCACTAGTAATAGGAATTACTAAATCAGAAGAGGAAGTTACTGTTGAACGATTACTATAAAGACTTCCACTTTTGACATCGATATTAAATATCCGTTTTATTTTTCTCGTAAAATTCCTAATACTTTCACGTATTTGTTTCTTTGTTTTTCCTGTTACATCAAGGAAAAATACAATAAAACGCCTTGCCCGTGTTACTCTATGAATTGTTAACGCTTGTTCTAATAGTTTAAAAAATTTCCATAAAACAACTAAATTTCTAATAGGGGCATCTGAAAAACCAATTGAAGTTCCATCATTAAAATGAAATATCTCATTGGGTTCAAATTCTATAACCTTTTTATCTGTAATGAATTGCTGTATCTGTGTCTGAGTTATATCAGACATATCTGCAAATTTAATAGTATTATCAAGGATTTGATAATATTTTACAGGTTGTCCATACTCATCTAACTTTATTAACATTGTATTGGCAGGAATATAAAATAAACCAAAAGTTTCTCTGTCATTAGAAAGAATCTTTTCGTAAAAAGCATCCCCATATTTAACAACATCTTTTGCTATTTGGAAAAATGTACGTCTTATTTTAGTACGTTCCTCCCACTTAGCAATATATTCATAAGCCGCTGAAACAACATTTGTATCATCACCGGATAAAACAACTTCATATTCATCCATTTTTATTTCAGCAGCTCCAAAAACAATATAGGAAGCATAAAGTTTAACTGAATTGCTTACTTCAGGATTTTGGTCTACAAAGTTATCTATTTCATCACATAATTTTAATCTATTACCTGGAATATCATATATTCCTCCTATAGCTTGTGTAACTGCACCAAAAAAATCATCATAACTTAAAACTCGTTTTTCACTTACAGTTTCGGAAAGATTATCATCCAATCTTTCTATAACAGATTCTACTTGTTCTTTAGTATACCCATTTTTAAATAAGTCATCTTGTAATTTATCAAAATCCAATTTCATTTCAATTGGAGATTGAGATTCCTCACTTGAAGACCTTTTAAACATTGAAAACATAATTTACTCTCCGTATCTTATTAAATTTAGGCATGTCTTTCTTTTTTATATTGAATATACCCTTTATGATAATCATTATCTGGACTTATTTGTAACATATAACTGTGTAATTGAGTTAAAGATTTAGTACTGGCTCTATCTTTATTAAGGTCCATTTTAAAATTTGAAACTCCTATTGTACCAAGATAAGCAAAAACTTGACTTTTTACCCAAGTAGGTACTTCCCCAGTCATCCCACTTTTTACCATTCTGAAAAACCAATCGTCCATATTTCTTGATTGATTTATTGTTTGTTTTAACTTTGCTTTCATACCATTACTAACTCCATCAGCACTCTCTAAACCCTCTGTAAAAAAACCTTTAAATTTATTGAATTTACTCGGACGATCACCTGCTTTCATACCCATTTGTAATAATGTAAACAATGTATCAGGATTAGTAAGTCTTGTTTGACTTGAAAATTTAATAGTATTAAATTTCTTTGCCATATTAGTAAGGAATAAACCTAGTTCCTCATTATGATAGTTATTTATACTTTTAATCTCTAAAATTCTTCTGTTTCCTTCTGCTTTAGCAGTAGCTAATATACTACTTCTACTTTCAACTCCTTGAGATGAACGATAACGATTATTATATTGTATATCTACTCCATCATCATTACGACTCATTTTCATTTTAGATTCAATAAAAGAACCATCACTGTAAACAATCCTATCAGAATTATTTTCAGGATTGCGGATATATCTTCTTCCTTCTGTATCAATAAGATGCCCACGATAATCTGTATAGGCTTGTTCCATACCAGATGCAAAGACATGTGTATTTGACCATTTATCAAGAACATCTCTAAATTCTCTAGGAACTTCTGATTGATTCATTTTAGCATCTGCTTTTGCATTATAAGCAATATATTTTGGATACCTTTCTCCACTTAGTACAGAACGCATAAATTCACGACTGTACTTTTCGTGTTTTTTATCACCGACATAATAAGTTCTATAAAAAGTATTCCCTTTTTTAGAAGTCTGTAAAATTTTTACAGGACGAATTCTTCTTTTAATATGTGCAGAAGGTCCTCTTCTAACATATTTTTCTTCTACTCTGTCATCTTCAAGGTGAGTTGTTTCATCTTCCAAAAAAACAAGTATCTTATCCATGAATAGCCTCCATTACTTTTTCTATTGTTGGATTTACGTTTTTTGGTTCCATATTGTAATTGACTGTTTCCGTCCAATCCAAAGCATGAAATATTGTAGATGTTACCTTCTTCAATTCTATATCAACCTTATATTTCTCCAACAATTTTGTTTCTTCAGAAGTAAGTACTTCAAAATTACGGACTTCTTTAAGATATTGTTCAAAAGAATCATAAATCTCTCCTACTTGTGCCTTTTTAAGAAAATACTTAAAATCCTTTTCTTTTGGCATTCTTCTAACTTCATAAGTTCCCTCAGCTACAGGAATAAGAGTTATAAGAAATATCTTGTCCTCACCTTTGGATGCAAAAACATGTCCTACATTCTCAGGATAGTTTTTCATAGTAGATAACTGTTTAGTATTTGTAATAAGCTGAACCTTCATTGGAACCTCCTTATTTAAGTTTTTTTAATGTTTTATAGGATAAAACATTTTATATAATTATGGAAAGTAATATTTGTATATATATCTAAGAAATCTATTAAAAACAAAAAATGGGTATTATAAAATGTCTCGTAAAAATTTAGGAAAACTTGTTCCAATTAAAAAGACAGTTTTTGATAAAAAGAAAGAAACCTCATTTGAAAGAACTTATTATATTGACCCACAGAAAGGACGTAAAAAAGGAAAGAAAGAAACTTTAACTCCAAAGAAATTGGAAAAAGGCACTCTTAATCTTAAAGAAATCAATAATTATGATGATTTTGCTAAACAGGGAATTGACCCCAACGCAGCCAAACAATTTTTCTGTGGAATTTAAACTTAAACAAAACCAAGTGAAAGAAGAAAACAGATGCCTTTCAAATCAAGCACATATTTAGTACCAGTATTAAAAGGGGCTGTTGACCCAAGAAAAGGTGTAATTTTTAGGACTTATTACATTCGTCCTGAAAAATTACAGCAAATGATCAAGAAAGCTCAGGAGATTCCTGCCAAATCGTACTTGTTAAGAATTCCCAACTATGATAAAGTAGAGCAGACCGTAAATACAAAAGATATTACAAACCTTAGAAAACTCTTTCCCAAAGATAGTAATATATGGCAAAATATACATAAAAGAAGCCAAACATTTGATGCCATAACATCTCACAAAGAGAAACGCAGTAGATTAAACCAAGCGACATATGCTTATGTTCTAACACAGGATAAAGTTTATCAAAAAACAATACGTGATAATTTTAAAAACAGCAAAACTAAAACTGATTTTCAACTTATAACTAAAACAAAAAAACAAAAAGGGCTAAAACGTAAGAAAAGAAATACAAAAGTAAAAGAACAAGCTGTAGAGCCTTTGACTTTTCCTTTAATTCCCAAATTACCCTTTAAAATTATTGGTTATGAAAAAACTAAAGAACTAATAGAAAATAATATTATTCCTGAAGAACCACATGAAAATAAAGAACTTGGAAATATTGTAACATACAAACTTAAAGTGTCTAACATAAAAGACCCAGTTAATTTTGGAAATGAATTCTCAAAATTTCTTAATTATGTAAACCCTCATCCAAATAAAATAGTTGGTATTATATCTCAGTTTATATCTTCTAAGTCTTTAAAAGATGCATCCTTTGTAACACATAATTTGTCTCTTCTACCAAAGAATTACTTTGCAAACAAAGAATTTTGGATAGCATTATTAGGTAAACTTCTTGTAGATGTTTCTCTTTCTGATGATTTATCAAATTTCCAACGTAACGTTACTCTATATCATGCCTTAATATTAAAAAGGATGGATGGAAAACGTTACACGGAAATTATTGATTCTTTAAATACAGTAATAGGGAAACAAATAAGTTCAATAGAAAGAAACAACAAAAGTCTTGAAACAATATTGTTCGATGTAAATTTAGACGCCTCTGATAAAGCAAGTGTTTTAGCTGCATTACATAAAGAAAATGCTTTGCGTTATAAAGATATGGTAATATCAGTAGCTTCATCAATTGACTATAATGATGGATTGATTTTACTTAGTGGTTTAGCAATTCATTTATTACCAGCAGATATAATGGCTTCATTGACAACATTTGATAGTAAACTATTAAAGATAGGACATGGTATAAATGAAATTTATAATATTCAGTTAGAAAATTCTAAACCCACACTACAGTATTTTCTACTTCAGCTATTAATAGCTAAAGTAGAAAAACTCCATTATGTACCATATCAAACAATACAGTATATACAACCTTCTGTGTTTACCCCAATAATTATAATAAAAATATTACGTAACTATATAAATTTGAAAGGAGATGAATTAGCTAAATTCATAGTAACAGCAAAAAATAATATTTCTGATAAAATAAATAGTAATAAAATCGATGTATTTTTACCCCTTCCAAAAAAAGAAGTTTTAGATGGACAGTTATATAGGAAAGCACGTCCATTAGAAGCTGTTTATATGGAACCAAGAGAAAATACAATAAAATTAACAGTGAAAAAACAAAACATAATTTCTATGAGAGAGGATAGGGCTATAATTGTAAACCCAGTTAAAGCTATCGTTTAAGGAGATTAAAAAAATGGAAAAAGTTTTAGAAAAAATGCTTAACAGTAATGCAAAAATAGAGATAAAATTAATGGACAAAGACTATATTTTGGTTTTTGTAAAAGTTCCCGTATCAAGATATTTAACCCCTACATTGGAAAAACTGTCTGCAAAGACTTCCAAAAATAAATTAATATACGGAAAAGTAGTTGTTGAAAATATAGAGAATTATTCCTATATGGTAGGTATAGCAACAGTAAAAGAAGCAAACAAAGTTTCTGAAAAAATACAACAGTTATTTAATAAAATAATGTCCATAATAAAAAATGCTAAACTACTGAACAGTAAGTAAAGGTATTTATATGTCTATAAATGTAGTAAAAGAAAAGGTAGATGTTAAAATCCCTGAAGGGAATGTTGGCATCAAGATTGAGGAAGATAAACTTAACAGAAAACTTGTATCTATAAGATTATACAAAGGAACTTCTCATGCAAATAGAGAGGCTTTAGAAACTAAAAAACTTATTATGTTAAAAGTTCGTATAGTTTTTGAAGGCAATTTAAAAAAGTATATTCCTATAGATTCATTAGTAGCTAAAGAAATAGTAGAATCAATGGATATTGATTTAGAGATTATTGAAGTTTGGCTTAATAAAAAACTTCCATCAAGACAAAATATTGTAAAGGTAATGAGTCCAATAGTAGACAAATATTATGGTTCAGATGTTGGTAACTATCTTGGTAGCCTAAGAATGTACTATGGAGATTTTATTGATTTTGTGAATTTTATTCGTTACTTGGCATATGAACCAATAAAAAATGAAAATGTTGGAATTTAAAAACACTTTAAAAAACGGGTAGTTAAAATGGCATTATCAGCTCAAGATGTAATAAATTATTTCCTTCAACATCCACCTTTTGAAATTACAGATGTAGCAAAGTATACAGATATGCTTAATTTCATCGCACAACTAACGATGAATGAGATGTCTGAAAATACACCTATACTTGAAGAGAAAGAATTTACTTCACCACCCCCTGCTAACCCAAATGATGAGTATGTCCTGGTTAATGTTTATGATACCATTGACGAAAACTTTATGGAATTTATTATACTACGTGAAAAGGATTTGATTGTCGATGAATTGAGGACTCTTTTCTATTCTCATTATGGATATTCAAATCCTTCAGTTCCATTATCCTATGCATATCAAAGCGGGTCATTAAAGGGGGCATTAGCTGTAAAAGAAAGTCTATATATTGTAAAGGAATATTTTGATACCCATGTATCCAAATATTTTCTTAGTGGAACAAATATAAAACTGAAACCAAACATTAAATATGTAGCATTGTATAATAGGTATTTTACCCTTGATGAAATACCTATTAATATGATCACAATATTTAAAGAACTCTTTGAAATAAATATGATGTTACATATCTATCAATCAGATACATTTTCATCAGAGGGAGGAATCAGAAGTGTTTCTCTTTCTGGACTTTCTGTATCATTTAATGTTCCAGCCACAGAAAGTATAACGAGAAGCTTACAAAGAAGAAAAGATAGAATCATCAGCTCAATAGCTATAGATTATGATGGGGATGGTTTAGGATTAATTTAATGCAGGCATCAACTTTAAGACAACTTGAAAAATTTAAAAGTTTAAAAAGAAAATTCTATCATGAATTTCTAAAAGAAAAAGGTGGGGAACTCTTTGGAACCCCACCTTTAGTAGTAGACGGTAAATTGACAGGAGGTATACCACCATCTACTGAAAAATACTCACAAATATGGGAAGTATTTAATAAATACAGAGGAAGAACCTTTATTTAGGAGTATTATTCATAGCAATCTTTACATATTTAAAATCTTCAATAATTTCCTACACTTTAATCTCACCCAATTCACAAAAAAGACATATCAACATTTTTCTTTAAATATTAATTTTAATAAGTATAATTATATAGATTCCTTCAAAAGTAGTCAAGTAAAAAATGAGGAGTTAACTATGAAAAAGAAAGAATTAATAGATAGGCTAAAAAATATCCCTGATGATACTGAGATTAGAATATTGGAAAGAGGAGCATGTTATGATTGGGGTCCTCTTAATGTCCTTTATAAAAAAGAAGAAGAAAAAGTATACATTCGTAACTTTACAAATAAACAATTGAAGAAAAGTTCTTGGTGTTAAAATGAGTATTACATTTTTAAATGTTTTCAGAGCCTTTAAAGAAATTATAGAAAGTTCTAGTTGGTATGACATATTGCCATCTGGGAGTGGATTTGATGCTGAGTGGAGTATCAAAATTGTTGGTAGTGATATTCTTCTTAGTGGAAGTTATCATCTGATGAACGAACTTGGTTTTTATATTGGATGGTTTCATTTTACAGTACGTATTTTTGAAACAGACAAAAAAGGATTTGATTTAGAATATATAACAAAAAGTGGAGAAATTCCCGATGAAGAAACTCAGGAATATATCCTAGATGAAATCTATTATAAAATCGAAAGATAGGCAGAAAATCTATAAAGAAATCCAAAAAGCCTCATATGTTAAATCATATGAGGCTTTTTTATTATAAGTAAAACATTCAAAAAAACTTAACCATTTAAAAAAGATAGGACTATAATCTCTAAATGCCTATACTAACTATATTCAGAGAAACACCACGCACATCAATCACTACTATCCACAATAGTGTTTATAGTATTAGAGAATTAGCTACTCATCGCTCTAAATATGATATTAAACGATTTGAAGCTACTACATTACATACTTCTGTTTATAAGGTATTATTAAATAATAATCATCGCTCTAAGTATGATATTAAACGATTTAAAGCTACTACACTGCATGCTTCTAATTATGGAATACGGTTAATCAACAATCATGTCTCCAAATACAATATTCTAAACTATGATATCTATTTATCCATATTTGAAAGCCCTTATTACATATTACATAGATTCGGCACAGAAAATATAGTTAGTTATAGCATTAGACTATCAACAAGTCATAAATCTGACTATTACATAAGATATTCTTTAACGAAAATAAATGAATCAAAATACAATATACTTTTTTATGTCTCAAATGTTTCTAGTTATACAATACATTTAGGAAATAAACATCAAAGTTTCTATAATATAAAACTAACTAATACAACTTATAAAGAGTACAGTTCAGAATACCTTATAAGATACAAAATTGATTCTGATTCAGAATCAGTATATTTAATACTATTAACCGATACTGCTGTTCAATATCATAGAGTCAAATATAATATAGCTCAGGAAGGAATACAGGGTATAACAGAAAGAGAGCTTGGCTTTTGGAATAGTTGGGGAACAATCTCTAATGATAGACAAATTCACTTACATCTTTATAATACCTTTACATCTGATAGAAGCTCAACTTATGATATTTATATTGTAACTTCATCTAATAAAAACTGTTTCGTTAAAAGAGAAATTATTGGAAATGATAGAAATACTCTTTATGAAGTTTATCATACAGAACACAATGATAAACGTTTATATGTAAACAGCTATGTTATTTATGAGAACATACGTGAATGTGAAACAGTATCCTACAAATTATTAGATAATGAACGTAAAGGTATTTGTAGTCAAATAGCTCATTTGGGTGATGAAAGAAAAGGATTTACTTTATGTATCTATAATGATTATAGATGGTGTACTACAAACTATTGGTGGCCAAGTGATAGAATATGTATAACCCATGCTAAAGAAAAGTCTGTATTTGCAGATCAACGTTATTTATGGGGACAATTTGAAAAACATAAGTTTGAAACAATTAGATATGGATTTACAGATGTTTTCCATACCAAATATAATTTTACAGTAAATCCTCATTACTTTTCTTTTAACTTTACAATAAGTAATCTATCAGGAAATCAGTTATTTTCAGTTCCTGTTGTAGATAACAATGGGCAATACTATCAATTTCCAATTGATGATAAGTTTCTTAATACTGATTTAATATTGATAGATAACTATGACAATTCTATTACAAATCTTGGGAAATTATCCTTATCAAGACAAAATATTAGGACATATACAACTCATACTAAGATTTTCAATGGAAAGCTGATTCCATTAGGTAAACCATTGTACTGCAAAATACGATACAAATTTATGGAAATTCCATCAGAATATGATGGAGATGAAAAGGCTTATTATGAATATCTTAGACAACATGGATATTTAAAGGTTGTGGTTGGTGCTGAGGAGATGAATTATGGAGAAGTTACCATAGTTGATTTACCAAAATACATACCAATAGATATTAACGTACAGTGTCTTAGTACTCTTGTAGATAAGGCTAATTGTTTAATAGAAATTATATGGGCGTATCCATATTCAGAACTTAAAATAAATAAATGTTTACTTGTATTTATGTAAAACATTAGAAAAAACCTATTAAGGAGGAATAAAAAATGGCTTGTCCAATAGTAAATTATGGAATTCCATCTGATGGTGCAACTGAGTATAACATCAACACAGGAAGAGAACTCTTCCGTTGTGGATTAGATTGTGTCAAACTGTTTATTACAAACGTATCTCTTGATAAGAACACAGTACTTTATATCTGTGGAGATATTGCTGATGCTCATACAGGGGATGTTTGTATGCAATCAGCCAGTGCAAATTGGAAAGATCAAAATATCGTCAATTGGATTGCTAAAGATGGTGTAACAACAGCATTAGAATCTGGTTATGTTATTACCCTGGCAGGAGAGTGTAGCGGAGCATCAGCAGCCACATATACTCATACAGAAGGACAAATTAATGCTAGGGTTGTTGCTAACTTTGAGGATATTAACAACTCACGTGATCAAATTATAAATACTGCAAGAACAAAACTGACAACAGTTGGTACAGCGCATCCTGAAAATGATGTATTAAATCAACTTCAGTGGGTACTCTCAGATATTAACGTAAACGTATCCCCAACTGATTGGCAAAGTGGTTCTGTTTCTTATCAGGGATTTGGTTCACGGGCTAATGGAGAAAGAACTAATTATAGAATTAATTTTAGTTGGCAAAATGGACGTGGTGAAGAAGCCTATGGACAGACACACTACGATACTACAACTACACCAAATGAATTAGGTGTTATTGTTGATAATCTTATAGCTAACTCATAATTGAGATATCATGTATAGAAAAGAAGATGTAATACTAGTAACAAGTCCAATCCAGTATTTACATTATATAATAACTTCTGATAATGTAAAGGTTTGGGAGTATGATACTACTCAAAACCAAGAGCTTTATGAGCTGGAAAGAGTGTATACTCTTTCCACTAGTTTATTTTCCAATCAGTTTGCAATTGACGTAGATAGAAATGGTGTTTATCTATCGCCAACTATGAATGGAAAATATATAAAAGTTGTCTATTATTCAGATGGACAAATAAATCCTTTTTATGCTAGTAGTAATTTACATAAGTTTATTACAAATGTATTGAAATGGACTGGACATCGTATTGTTGATGGGTGTTTTTTGCATTGGACAGATGGAGGTTGTGTAACATCCCATCGAATAAAAGAAGGTTCCTTTGTTTATAGTAATCAGTATTACATATATGCCGGTGAAGATTTAGATATACGCAATCTTGCTCCCCCAACAATAGTTGGTAGATTCAGAGGATACTATTTCTTTATAAATGATGAAATTATAAGTAATAACTTAAATCATCAAACAAGAACTTTAACAAAAATGGGGTATCTGCATTCATCGGCAATGCATGATGAAACCGGAAGAGCCAAACTGGATGTTTTGGCTCTTTATGATAACTTATATTCTTCAGAACCTTTAAATGTAGCTTTTATGTATGTCTATCTAACACAGTCTCTTGATTATGAAATTTGGATTGAGTATCCAACAGAACATAGGACATTATAATGAGTTGTGCTACACCACCATATGAATTTTATCAGATTTTTGAAAGTTATGGACAACAAATCAGAGATATTCTGACAACAGACCCCACATGTCCATACCCAATATACGAAACAATATCAGATTATAGAAATGATGTATCTCATAATTTTAAAGGAATTTTGGTATGGAATGCTCAAAAATACTACTCTACAGTAGATGCTACAGAGGGTTCAGAAGGATATAAAAATGATATAGGATTCTTTATAGTACCAGAATTTGGTAATGTATCTATAACTCCTAATGTTGAATACCGCCAAACTGTTATGGTAGTATTTGATGTAAATACAGACCCAGATTATGACCCCTATTCAGTCAAAGCAATCAAATTAATTGATTGGTATATAAATAGACATTATGATTTGATAGAAGATATTAATAATCAAATTATTTTACCAACAACAAACAGACACCTTTACGCACAACTTGATTCTATATCCAATCCAATATATAATACAAATAGTCCAGTTTACTTAAGACGTGTAGTAACTCATATTTTAAGATATTGTTCTTGTTAAATAAGGAGGTTTTTATGCCTGTAAATAAAATTAATGTAGCCGATGTTCCACAAGATGTTCTTGGTGATTTAAGAGCTTTAGTTACTTCTTCTCATAAAGAAATAATTTCTGTAGGTGATTCTTTTTATGAACTATATCCAACACCTGCTATTCAGCTAATGGAAATGTTATCAGATTTAATGAATCTTCTTAATCAGGCACGAGAGATAAAAGTTGAAAAAATAAGAGATTCATTATCTGAAGAGGAACTAAATGAATTTAAACCTGATGAAGTAATTGTAACTATACAAGATATATTAAGTGATGAAAAAACAGCTAATTCTGTAAAACAAATACTTGAATGTGTGCTTACAGGGGTTTCCCCAGAAGATATGGAAGTTATGACAATTGGACAATTGTTTGACATATTTTCTAAAGTAATAAAAGTAAATGTAGATACCCTGCCAGAATCATTTAAAGCATCCATAGCAACACAAACACAACAAATGATGGGGACACCTAATGGTGAGGTAACGGAAAAAAACCACTAAACGCCAGATACTATATTAATTTCCTTCGTTTTATAGCCACAATAGTTTATCGTGGATGTAAAATGGCTTTGGTATCTGGTGCTATTGATATAAAATACCTTGTTTTTCCTAAGTCCTCATTTAAATGTAAGATAAGTGGCAATTTATGTGCAACATCTTGTACTTTTGTGGATAATATACAGCAATGCCCTTATCGTCAAATAGAGTTTCATTATCTTAATATAGGGCAAATCTTTGTTCTATGTAAGCTCTATGAAGCATCTGACATGGAAAACAAAGATTTTACTACTCGTGTATTTACAGGAAGTTCTCTAATTGAAAAACTTCCTAAAGGAGAGGATTCGTTATATAATCCTCTTAAAAATCTTATTGATATTAATGACTTAGATGAAAGCTTTGTATCTATTAAGGAAACAGAAATTCCTAACATATCAAGCTCTAAAGATTCTTCTACTACGGATATTATAACATCTGAATATTTTAATATGATAAAGAATCTCCGTGAGGAAGAAGCCACTGAGAAATTACAAGGCCTTCAAAAATTCATTGAAAGTTTTGATAATGAAAATAAAGTTCCATCATATATTCTCAAAATAAAGAAATCTTTAGAAACTCCGCCTAAACGTTTTAATATATATTCATGGAATGAAATAAAAACTTATATCTTTAAAGAAGATTTAAGTGATCTCCAACGACTGACATTCTTAAAATACCTTATTTTTGCTTTCAAACCATCTACTGAAGATGATTTTCCATACTACAAAGTAAATAAAAACAAAATAGCAAACCTTATTACTAAAACAGCGGGCATTTCAGAGGATATGCCTAACAAATGGACAAATAAACGGAAGTTTTTAGTTGAAAAAGCCAAAAATCCATATTACGGTAGAATATATTATGACGATAAACTTTATTTATGGATTAGATTTGGAAACAATGTAGTGCCAAATAAACTGACAGAATCAGATATAAGATTAAAGGTTTTTTTGGATGCTTTCTTATCTAAAATAGCTCATCATCTTAGTTCTTATTCCTTAATCTATATAAATGAAGTAAAGACCATTGAATGGATTAGTTTTATAGCATCTCAACTACAAATCTTACATAATATATATAACTCTTTGTTTTTTATAAAAAATTTTTCTGATTTTTTTCTTGGAGAACAGTTAAATAATCAATATATTTATATTGGTGATAAATCATGGGGAGAATTAACAGAATTGTTATTCACCGAATATGGAAAAATAGATGTTTCTCCTATTGAAAGGTTGGAATACTACAAAAAAGAAAAACTTGTCAAAGAATTTACCCTCTTTAAAATACACTCTTCTGCATAAAAAATACTGCTTAGAACAATTATTAGTTATTCTAAACAGTATAAAAAATTATTATTTTAATATAACCTATTTCAACTATAATCTATCCCCATCTCTTTTTCTATCTCTTTAACTTTCTTGTTAATTTCATTCTCAACAATAAGCCATCCCTTATCAAATTCCTTCTTAATATCAGAATTATCTGGTATCTCTCCTTCAACAGATGCCCTAAATCTAACTGATTCATAATTACCTATATTAACAACTCTTTCACAAGCAACTAAAATCCTTTTATTTTTAAGCATTTATATCTCCTTTATTATTTGATAAAATTCATTCTCTGTTATTATATTTATACCTAAATCTTTTGCTTTCTTAAGCTTACTACCTGGTTTTTCCCCAACAACAAGATAGTCCAATTTTTTACTTACACCACTTAAAACTTTACCACCTTTATTATGTACAAAATCCTTATAATAATTTCGAGGATTTGTTAATTTCCCTGTAAAAAGAAATGTCTTTCCATTCAATACTCCAACTGCTTTTTCATAAACTATATTATTGATATTGTTCATAATTATAAAATAATCTGAATCTTCTGATATTAATGCTCTATCAAAATACTTTCTGATATTCTCTGCGATAGTATTTCCAATACCCTCAACTTTCAATAGTTCCTCAAACTTTGCTTTGGCAATATTTTCAATATTCCCAAACCTGTTTATAAGTTCTTTTGCTGTTTCGATACCTACACATGGAATACAAAGAGAAGCCAAAACACGCCACCCAGCAACAGGTTCTTTTTTAAGTTTATCGATTTGCTCTAATATATTTTTTGCTTTCTTATCACCTACTTTTGGTAAACTTACCAAAGATTTTTTATCAAGAAAGAAAATATCAGATATTCTCTTTGTAATTCCTAAACTAACTAAAGATTTTATTATGGATTTACCCAAACCGTCAAGGTTTAATACATTACGACTCACAATATACTCAAGACTCCTTGATAATTGTGATGGACAATTTGGATTCCCACAAAACAAACGTGGTTCGTCATAATAAACATCTCCACCACATGATGGGCATTTATCAGGCATTTTAATAGTTTCTTTCCCCACTGAAATAGATTTAACAACTTCTGGAATTACATCCCCTGCACGTTTTATAACTATTTTTGAACCAATAGTTAACCCCTTTTTCTCAATCTCTTTATAGTTATGTAATGTAGCTGATGAAACTACAACCCCACCAACAGTAACAGGTTGAAGTTTTGCAACAGGTGTAATAATCCCTGTACGACCAACTTGATATTTTACATCCAATAAAGTTGTTATTACTTCCTCAGCAGGAAATTTGTAAGCTATCATATAATGAGGAAACTTTGATGTTTCTCCAAGCTCATTCCATAAAAGAATATTATCTACTTTCATTACAACACCATCAATATCATAAGGGATTTCTGAGCGATTTTTATAAATCTCAGATAAATAAGTCATGATTTCTTGTGTTGTTGTAGCAATAGTATATCCGGTTGTTTTAAAACCTATATCAACCAGAAAATCTAACATTGTAGATACTTTATGAATAGTAAAATAATTGAAAGGATCTTTTAAGTAATAGGCAAAGAAACGTAAATTCCTCTTTTTTGTAATATTGGTATCAAGTTGTTTCAATGAACCTGAAGCATAATTACGAGGATTGGCAAATCCTTTTCCACCATTCTTCTTTATTTCAGCATTAATTTTCTCAAATACCTTCTTTTCTACATAAACTTCCCCTCTAACTATAATTTCTGGAAATACCGCAAATTCCTCAACAAATTTGGGAATATCAGAAATACACAAAGCATTTAAAGTTACATTCTCTCCTGTAATTCCATCTCCACGTGTTGATGCTGTAAATAAACTACCATTTCTGTAAACCAATTCTAAACTTAAACCATCTATCTTTGGGTCCAAAACAATACCCATTATATTCGGTTTACAAAAAAGACCCTCTGCGAATTTTTTAACTTCCTCCTCATTAAATAAATTAGCAAGAGATAACATCTTACTCTTACGTGTTATTTTTGAGAAACCTTTTTGTATCGAGGATGTCCCTACTTTCTTTGTTGGAGAATCGTTTGATTCAAATTCAGGATACTTTGCTTCAAGATCACAAAGCTCTCTCATAGCTGAATCATACACACTATCAGGAACCATAGGAGAAGATATTGTATAGTATGCATAATTCCAAAGGTTAATCTGACTCCTAAGAAAGTCTATTCTTTCTTTAATTTCCATAAAATCCCCCAATACTTAAACAATTTAGTTAAACTTAAACATGAAGTAATTATTATAATTAACTGTAATAACTAAATAAATTCAATTATTATAGTTAAAATTCCTTTTCAAATTAAATATACAAATAATATTCAATTTTAACAAGTATATATAATAAAACATATAAATAAAAGAAAATAAAATCTAATTTAAGAGAGAAAATATTATGTATAAATTAAAATTAATAAGACTTTCAAGTTCAGAACAGGGAACAAAAGGATTGCTTTTAATAAATGATGGATTCTTTTGTTATACTTTAGAACTACCTTGGGATGACAACAAACCAAACTATTCTTGTATACCACCAGGTATCTATAAATTAGAACGACATTTATTCAGAGGACGTAGAAAATGTTACCACTTATTAGATGTTCCTGATAGAAAGTGGGTACTAATTCATAATGGTAACCTTGCAGGAGATACCAGGAAAGGCTATAAAACTAATGTAGAAGGATGTATCTTGGTAGGTAAGTATTTTGGTAAATTGTATGGACAAAATGCTGTCTTATCCTCTACACCAACACTTAGAAAATTAATAGAAGTTACTCAATGGAAAGCAGAAGAGATAAATATTTTAGATTCAACAGGTTATGAGAAGTATGGAGATTGGTATGCCAATAAACCAAATAAATCAGATAGTTAATTCATTAGATTCAGCTATATTGTTTTTAACTATAAAGATTATTCTTATATTATTTATCTGTTTAGTTTTCAAGACTTTAACAGAAAACATCTTTGCTTATTTTGAATTTAGATCAAATAAATATGTATGTCTTGGAAGGAAAGTTACAGTTAACGAATTTGAAGGAGTAATTACATCTATCAGCCCACGATTTATTATAATTGAAAACAAGGAACAAAGTTTGTTATTACCAACTGTCAGATGGAAGTTTTATGATTGGACTTTCTTTCACAATATTGGTAGGAAAAATTCAATAATTTCAACAAATTTATAAAAGGAGTTTATTATGTTTGAGCCTATTTCTGGAATAATATCAATAGTTTCAGGTATAGCTGGAAGTATAACCACTGCTATTGTTAACTATAAAATGAAGAAAATAGAACTTAAAGAAAAAAAGCTAAAATTTAAACACGAAGAAACTATGGTTGATAAAGAAGCTGAAGCCATGCTTAAAGAAGCTGAAGCTAATTTAAAAATAACTCAAGCTACCTATGATGGACAAGAACAGGTAGTAGAAAGTGAAGCTTTTAAAGAATCTATCAAACAAGCAGACACTTATTTATTTAAATCCAATTATATAAAGTATCTTATGAATGTTGAAGGACGCTTGTCTTATATAACTAAACCTACAGCCTGTCTAATACTGGTATTATTTGCTTTTGTCGATTTTTTAAAGGCTTTTATTAGGCCAGGAGTTACTCTATTTGAATTAGCTATAGTAACTTGGTTGACATATAAATGTTATTATATTATGGAAACAATGAAAGTACAAATATTTACAGCAGAATATGCTCAAGAATTATTTTCTACTATAATAACAGTTATATTACAGTTATTTTTAGTAGTAATTGGGTGGTGGTTTGCATCAAGACATATAGAGAAGTTTACCGAAGGAGTTACAGATAAAAAATTCAAATCTTAATAAAGATTATTATATTGGAACATTTTAAAAAGGGTTTACCAAATGGTAACCCTTTTTTTATTGTTGGCAAGAGAAGCATATAGATATAATTATATTTCACACACAAACTCTTCTTTGTTAATTACATTCAATGTTAGCAACCACTTTTGATTTAACTAAATCAAAAACCTCATCTTTAGTTTTTTTATCTGTATCTATAACCTCAATTATAGTATTATTTTTTAGAAAAGGGTCTAAACTAAATATCTTATTCTTAATAAAAAACTTGTAGTAATTCTTATAAATTGCTTTTATATATTTTTTTGCCTCTCTATCCATATAATCATTATCTCTATTCTTTAATCTACTAATAGCTATTTCAGGACTTGCATGTAAGTATAGGATCAAATCAGGCCTGATATTATAAGTATCATTAAATAACCTAAAATTAATTTTTATTAAATCTTTAGGGGAAAAACCAAGATACACCTGTTGATATGCCAAAGTAGATATATAACATCTATCTTGTATTACTATAGTATCTTTTGAAAACGATTTAAAAAGAAAATAAAGCTCTGTTCTATCCTCTAAAAATAATGAAAGTCTTTTGATAGCAGTTAAATCATCAGAAAATTTTATCATTTCTCGGAACCTTTTTCTATAGCCTGTATTAAGAAATCTAACCGCTTCCTCTGGTATTCCTTTCTCTATTTCAGTATCTACATCCAAACAAGGTTCCGATGTTAATTGAACAAATTTTTGTTTATTCTCTGATATAATATACTTAGTAAGCTTTCTTGCTAAAGTTGTTTTTCCTGAACCTTCACACCCTTCAAAAACTATCCATTTAAAATGTTTAGTTTCCATCTTTTCTGTTTAATCTCCTACGAATAAAATTTTATATCAACTTCCAAAAGTTCTGATCTACTGTCTTAGAAAAATCTGTATCTAAATCTTTGATATTGTTTAATAAATTTGATACAAACTGATAAAGTATATCTATTTGTTCATGTGATATTTTTTGATACTCTGATTCTATATGATTATTTTTCATTGTTTCTACCTCTTAAATTTTATACTTTAAGAAGTCTTGAATATTATCTAATTTGAAACCAGCCGCTCCTTTGTGTCCTCCACCACCAAATTTTTCAGCTATCTTACTGACATCGATATCCTTATCTCCTGCATATAGAGAAAAAATCCATTTACTTCCATTATAATAGAAAGGTATCATAATATCAAAATCTTCTTTCGCAGTACTAAATATACTTGAATTACACCTCATATAATTGATACAGATACCTTTATACCCTTCTAAGTTAACAAAAAACTTATTAGGAGATAAACATTCTCTATATAAAGACCCTATAGCTTGTTTTGCTATTTTTCCTTTATCTATAATTGACTTAATAGGCTCGTTGCTATCAAAACATATTTCCCAAACTTTAGCTTTAGGATTTGTATAATTCTCAGTGTATAATCCATAAAAACAATGCCAAGTCTTATCACCATATTTGAAAGTCCATGTATCAAAATCACTAATTAGTTTAACTATTTCAGGTACTTCTTGGTCGGGAAATAAAAACTTCCAAGTTAAAAAACAAGCCGAAACTAAATTTCCGACTTTACGTACACCCTCTAAATGACCTGCCACATCATTATACTTTAAAATTGACTTATGATGATCTATCCAAATTACATTTTTGGTTACCTTTAATAGTCGTTTCCAACTCTCCTCTGTTTCTAAAGAAAAATCAACTATAAAAGTAATCTCGTTTGGTTTAATTAAACTTTCAAAATCAATCTCCTCCCCATAGTTAATATCCTTAAATCTGCATCTCGAATATTTATAGTTAACTATTGCTGCAGAACAAAACCCATCATGATCTCTATGATGTAAGCAAAACATATAACAACTCCTTATTTATAATTAAGTATTTTAGGAACACTTTTTATAGGATTTTTTCTTTTCTAAACTATCTAAAACTTCTTTTAAGAACATAGTAATCTCCCATATCCTCTATCTTCCGTTTCAATATAACAGTCTTAAATATAGATAATTCATTATAAGTACCCTCTTTTGGAACTACTTGATATTCTTGAGCTACACCACATTTTTCGCAGATTCTAAACTTCTTAACAAATTGTGGACAAGTCTCCCCAAGGAATTTATCATCAAACACATCATATACATATTTCCACTTATGTATATGAAAACGCTTTAAAAAGTTAAATACAGACATATCTTTCTCTCAATCAAACTTATTTAAGATAATATAATAATTCCCTTTATCTTTAATCTTCTTTTTTAGAAGTTTTATTTCAGTTACAGATAAAGTATCCCAAAAGACACCTTCATATAACATTTCACGTCTCTGAGCTACACCACATTTTTCACAGATTCTAAACTTCTTAACAAACTGAGGATTATATTCTCCAAGGAATATCCCATCAAATACTTCATAAACATATTTCCACTTATGTATATGGAAAAAACACTTCAGAAAATCAAACATAATACACTCCAATTAGTTCTTTGTTCTTGACATTTTAAACAAATAAGAAATCATACAAATAAGAAGCAAAAACCAAAACAAGTTTAAAATCGGACAAAAACATAATATCCAACCAAAAAGATGTTTAACACACTTAGTATTATACACCATATAAAAATAAATACAACATGTTATTATTACAGGCAATAAATAAAAAAGTAAAAACCATTCCATAATTAATTTCCTTCAATTTCTTATCTACTAACTAAAATAATTACAAGTCATAACAACTTCGCCTAATACCAATTTAAATAAATTAACTACTTTTTCCTCCTTTTATCTTATTGTCTATTACAAATTCAATATCTTTTATATTAATCAAGTTTTTCTCAAACATAATTAAAAGTAGTCTACTGATTATATCTGAGATATTGGCAACACTATTATATAGTTCCTCTGTATCATTTGGATAAACATATTCTTGAATACACTTAATTACCGCAGATTCTATTTCCAATTGAGATAGTTGTTCATTAGACATCAATCTTCTCCTTGTATATCAACCTAAAAATATCATCCTTTACAGGATAATAAAACCCAGGTGTTTTCTCTTTTATAATCCAATCTCCAAGACGTACAATAGCTGTATCTCCATGAATTGTAACAACTTTGAGTACAGGTTGTCCATCTTCAAAGTCAGCTATAAAATTACCTGTCAAAGAATTCAGTACTTGGTCTTTGTTATCATGAGTAAATTGTACTGCTTCAACAATTGTTGGCTTCTTAACATACTTTTTAAACATTAGATTCCACTCCTACAATATTTTATCCTATAAAAGATATTTATAAATATACTCTCGAATATCATCAGCATGAATTTCTGACATAATTGAATCATCTCTAACAGGAATACAAATTTTCGATTTTTCTTTATTAAAGAACTCACATCCTTTAAACAACAAGGAATGAGAATCGTAATTTGCAAAATGACAATTTTTACATGACCTTGATTTTATAGGATAATACGTCCGACCATACCTTGTAGTAATACCTCTCTTCTCATTATACATCAATTCTAACAATCGGTAATCCATAATATTACCCTCATTATATATAATATATAATGAAATCTTTATGGTGTTCAAAACTTGTTCTTCCATCAGGTTCAACATGATCAAATAATATTACACCAAAAGTTAAACGATGTAATATATGTTTCAGGTCAAAAACCCAATTGCCTGTATGTTTTGCTGGTTTACAAATAGCTATTTTTGGTAATATCATTTTGCTTACCTCCTTTTTATATCCTTAGAAACACAAAATCAATATTTAAATCTTATAGCTTCTGATAGATATTCACCAACTGTTTTTCTTAGGTTTTTAGTATCAAAAATCAATCGGTACTGTATAATTGATTTTGCTATATATTTGTTAAATTTATCAGGGGCATTTTTCAAGATTTTATTTCTACCCTTTTTCCATTTTAACCAGGGGTCGTTACAAACAATGTTCAAATATTTTATATCTAATTTCATTTATTTTCCTATTCTCTTTTGTCGAACCCACACAGCTATTAAAAGCCGAGGGATTTTAAGTCCCTTGTGTCTACCAGTTCCACCATCCAGGCAATAAGTTAATACAAAATTTCTCAAATTACTTTTTATTATGTAGACTCCAAAACTTTTAATTTATTAAAATCAACCTTCTTATTGAAGAGAAATTTTAATCTATCCAAAAAAGACATAGATTCGAACAAAAATATACAATAGTTTCTTTCTGAAGAAATAGTATCTTTCTTTGCTTGTTCTAATTTTCTTTCTAAATCAATAAGTTTAGATGATAATTCTGAATTTCTTTTGTTTAATATACTTATTTTGTTGGTTAAAATTTTACATGCTTTAATAGGATTATTTTCTATTTCAAACTCAAAATCCAATTGTTCTTTCTTACGATCATATTCTTGTCCTAATTCTTTTAACCTTTCTACGTACTCATCATGTGTCATAGGTTATCCTCCCACAAAAATAACTCCTGTATATATCATTCTTATCATCTCATTACCTATTTTAAATTTTTACAGTCCTCAAAGAAAACATTCTCATCATAATAGTTAATTATTCCATTGTATTGCCACATTAGTCTTGAAAAGGAAATAGGTTTAAAGTTCCAAATATCTGCTGAAACGTTAACCATTGGAACAGGATATTTCTTGACTTTCCAAAGTGCGTGTATATGTCCACATATTCCGAATTCTAACTTTTCTGCTATATGAGGATTGTTTTTAGCTTTTATTATATCAACAGGTTTATGAGCTACATATATACCAAAATAATCATTTTCTTTATATTCAATTTCAAATGAAAAATACTGTCTAACTGTTAAAAACTTATCTTCAAGAAGATCAAGTTTATTTTCATCATAGTTACCAATAATAAGATGCCTTTTTTTACAATTTATTCTATCTAACAAAGAAACGGATTCTCTATCATAACAAACATCACCTACAATCAGTAAATCATCATTTATACTAACAATATCATTGATATTATTAATTATAGTATTGTTCATTTCATCAACAGAATTAAAATACAAGTCCCTTGAAAATAAATCAAGTCTTGGATCACCTAAGTGTAAGTCTGATATTAAATATAAATTGCCGTAACTCGTCTTTTTCTCAAGCCACTCCTTATAACATTCAGGACAAATCCAAACATGATCTTTTTCAAGTGGGTGTGCTGATGTATTAGCTGGTAAACGCCAACCTGCTTCATGTAATTTGTCAAACCCTTCATATATAATTATTTTTTTATCTTTATATTGATCAAGATTGTTTTTATTATAGTTAAAATTAACACAGGTTATAAAATGCGCTCCTGAAATAGTATTAATTATTGCATGTCCTAAACACATTATATTATTTCCCTTTTATTATCTTTTTTAATAATCAATTTAACCTCTTCTAAAACAACAATTGCCAAGATTTTGTAAATAAAAATCTTGGCAATTGTTTAAAACCTAATTATTAGAAATTACAATAACTTGAACCCCCGTAGGAGAACCAGGAGCAGTTAGTGTAGTATATTGTATTTCACTACTCTTTTCACTCTCTCCTGCTTTATTATAAGCAGAAACAGCCAAATAATAAGTAGTGCCCGGTTGTAAATCCAAAGCACCTATAGGATACCTAGTAGTATTACCCACATTAGTAACCCCTGTATATTCCCCTGAAGTAGTTCCATAATATATTTTATAACCATCTACAGTAACCTGATTAGCATTAGCAGGAGGGTCCCATTTCAAATAAGTCCCACCCGCAAATGCCATGGTACTAAAAAATATAAAGGCAAAAAATATAATAAAACTCATCAAAAATGATTTTTTAATCATCTTTATCCTTACCTCCTTTTGAATCTTTCTCGTTTGTAACAAATTTTTGCTTTGCCAAATCAAATCCTACTTCATCAAATTCGATTCCAAGCTTCTCACAAATATCTTTCACAATATCAAGTGCTTCTGTTACTGTAATTTTGTTGTCTGCCGAGGCTTCAGATAAATCCTGTGCTAAGGCTCCTACTAAAGCTAAAGCACTCCAAAATGTTACCTTCATAGTAAACCCTCCTTTTCTGTATAAGTTTCTTTCTTTAATAATATCCAAATCTTTCTTTAATCCATAATAGCCCTCCTTTTTGCTTTAAGGTTTTTAAATAGTTAACTACCATAAATATACCACTCTAACTTTAAAATGTTTTACAAAATCATATATCTATCTTATTTTTCAAAAATCTTTACAATAACTTCATTTCTTCTTTTAATTCTTCTCTAATTTTCATTAGTAATTCCCCTAATTTATTTTTTCCTTGACCATTACACACACCCCAAAAAGTATCTCCCCAATAATTATCTTCTTGGATATGTATATTACCTGTATCTATTAATAATTCTTTAAATGGTTGCTGACTAAACTTTTGCTTCAATAAAGAATACATTACTGAACATTTAATTTCTTCCCAATCTGATCTTAGTTTTATATGTCTACCTTTCTGTTTTGCTTGCGAAGGTGTTAAAGTACAAAAAGTTTTCATGGTCTCTAAATCTTTGGTCTTAGCAGCTTGAAAAGCTGTTTCAACTGAATTAAATAATAATCCGTTTAATTTAATTTTACAGAAAGCAAAGTTACTAAGAAAGAAATATTGGTCTCTAAAAAACATTTTTGCCTCTTTTTTACTTATATTATCCTCAGTAATTTCTATAGTTTATTCTTACCACAGATATTACATAAGCTACAAACCTTATATATCTTTGAAATTATTGCTTTCCTAAACAAAAATATCCAATATGATAGATACCATAGAAACATTATTTGAAGTAAATACTTTTCAAGAAATATCATTGCATTCTCTCCTTTAATTTCCCCTTTTCCTTTTATCTTAAAGGGAAAGGGGAAACAATTATCTCCGGCTCAACATAGACAAGTCTCGGTTTATCTGTTTTAGGGTCTATAAGAAGTAACCAAGTAGCAGACGAACTTGTAGGCATAAATATCCCATTTGGGTCTGGTTGTGGCAACGTAGCCCCATTCAAATAGTACCTCTCTGGATTTGTGTATTGTGCCGAAAAAGGAACTCCATATCCTACACATCTGCCTAAAGGTACAAGTTTCCCCGAATATTTAGCTACAATATAAGCATAGCAAATCAAATTCTCCCTATCACATTCTTCATAAATCATCTTCATGAGTTTTTTCTGTTGGAAGTTTACAATATTAGGCATTCCAATCTGCCTGTTAATTTCATTCATCAGTTTTTTTGTCTGCCTTCTTTGAACAACATCGGGATCAGAATCATTACAACCATTAAAAAGCACAACAATCAAGCACACAAAAATAAATATACTATTTAATCTTCTCAACATAATACCCTCCTAAATTAATACCCTCTTACAGTAACAAACCACTGTCTTAATGTATAACTATGTATTTTATCAGGGTCAAAATTTGGAAACCTTTCTTTAACTATATTAGCAATAATTCTTTTCTCTTTTTTATCAGCCTTTAAATATTCCTCATGATATTTGGCAATATCTCTGATACTACCGTATACATAAGATTTTGTTTCCTCAAAAACTTGTCTTTGCACAGATTGTTCTTTCGGAGCAAAGAATCTTTCTATATACAAACCTCCAAACCTTATAGTTACTGTAATAACCAATATACAAATTATAAAAATAAATACTCCTCCAATACCAAAAATAGTATGTTTAACCATATAAAATACCTCCTACACTTTAATATTTTTTTACTATACTACTTGATCAAATAATACGGTTACTGAATATACAGCATGACCTATCACTGAATAGCTTATAGTATGAATACTACATACATTTTCAGGATAAGATACATAGTATCGACTGGAATCGATATTATTTTTAGTTATTTCAGAATGGGAATCTCTATTTTGTAAATACATTAAAACATCTCTCTAACTTATTTAGGAAATTATAACCAAGTCTTACATTTTCTGGGTAAACTAATTCTAACATATCCACAATTTTTAACTCAAAATATTTTTCGTACAATCTTTCACATAAAGTAACTTCTGAGTTATTAATCAAATCTCTAATCCCTATTAAATTTTTAAGGTAATCAAACAATATTTCTTTTGTATTTGCTTTTATTCTTAACCAGTATTCACCGTCAATATCTAAGGCATACTCATACCATAAATAAACTGTTGAATTTTCAATATCAACTTCTTCTTTTATCCCGTCATAGTAACTAAGAACAAAAACAGTATTAAAAGTTGAATTAATAAGGATTGATTCTAATAAAATCATTGTTTACCTTCCAGTATGACCAAAACCACCTTCCTATCTATCTGTTCTTGATAATTCATCAACCACAACAAATTTAGCTCTTTCTACTTTAGATAAAACACCCTGAGCTATTCGATCACCTTTATTAATAACATAGTTTTTGTTATTATCTGTATTCCAAATAATAACTCCAATTTCACCTCTATAATCAGCATCTATTGTACCAGGAGAATTTGCTATTATTAAAGGTGATTTTAAAGACAAACCAGAACGAGGTCTTATTTGAAGTTCATAACCATTAGGAATCTCAAGTTTCAACCCTGTAGGTACTACGAGTCTTTCTCCTGGACACACTATTATTATCGTAGAAGCAGCTAAGTCAAAACCTGAAGAGTTCGGAGTAGCATAAAAAGGCAAATCTACATTGTAATCCTTTACTATCTTAACAGTCACTCCAACAGGTTTTTTAGGGCAGTCTACAACTTTCTGTTCATTCATATCTACCGTAACTTGTACTGAATTTATAAACTCGTAATTACAAAAAACTGTATTTGTATTCTTATCATATCTTGTGAACCAAGAACAATTTTTACACTTATATAAAGGAATTCTCATTTTTAATCACCCTATTTTACATAAAATCCATATGTTGATTTTAAAGAAAAACTTTACGCATCAAGGTTAAAAACCTCTTTTTATTTATAGCTTCTCCTTTTAATAAAAATATACTGTTTATTAAAGTATATCAAGAAAAAATTATTTTGGATAGCTATAAAATATGTTTATCCTTTCTTTTTTCCTTCTAAGTACTTTATTATATCAAGATGACCTTTTTCTATTGACCTCATTAAAGCATAATCATTACCTGCATGTATATTAGCTCCATTCTCTACCAGATACTTAACTATATCAAAATGTCCTTTTTCCGCTGATAATCTTAAAGCATAATCATCTCTAGCATGTATATTAGCTCCATTCTCTACCAGATATTTAACTATATCAAGGTAACCTTTTTCCGCTGCTAATCTTAAAGCATAATCATTCCTAGCATGTATATTAGCTCCATTCTCTACCAGATATTTAACTACTTTAAAATGACCATTTTCAGCTGCTAATCTTAAAGCATAATCATAACCCGCATGAATATTAGCACCTTTTTCTACCAGATATTTAACTATATCAAGGTAACCTTTTTCTGCTGACCACATTAAAGCATAATCCTTATCCGCATGTATATCAGCTCCATTCTCTACCAGATACTTAACTATATCAAGATGACCATAACATGCTGACAATATTAAAGCATTATCACCTCTTGCATGTATATTAGCTCCTTTTTCCACTAAGTATTTAACTATATTAAAATATCCTTTTCGTGCCGACAATCTTAAAACGTAATCATCATTTGCATGTATATTAGCTCCTTTTTCCACTAAGTATTTAACTATATTAAAATATCCTTTTCGTACCGATAATCTTAAAGCATAATCATTACCCGCATGTATATCAGCTCCTTTTTCTACCAGATACTTAACTATATCAAGATAACCTTTTCGTACTGATAATCTTAAAACGTAATCACCATTTGCATGTATATTAGCTCCATTCTCTATTAAATACTTAACTATATTAAAATATCCTTTTTGTGCCGATAATCTTAAAGCATAATCATCTCTAGCATGTATATTAGCTCCATTCTCTACCAAGTATTTAACTACTTCAAAATGTCCTTTTTCCGCTGATAATCTTAAAGCATAATCATTACCCGCATGTATATTAGCTCCATTCTCTATTAAATACTTAACTATATCAAGATAACCTTTCTCTGCTGACCACATTAAAGCATAATCATAACCCGCATGTATATCAGCACCTTCTTTTACCAATTTTTTAATAACTTTTAAATTAATTCTTCGTCTTTTCCCCAAGACAACTTTTTTAGCTTTCCATTTTTTAGGATAACCTGGGTTTTCATATATTTGTTCTCCTTCTGGAATCATTACTTGTCTAATCCAAGGCCCATAACCTAAAAAAGCTAGAATATCTTCTTTTGAAAAATAAATACCACCAGGTTCGCAATTTCCAGTAGGGTTAAAAGGTAATGGGTCTATATTTAATCCATCATAATACTTTAAGCCATGATGAATTTCTTCTTCATTTAAAATTTTATAAAAGTTCATTTTAATACCTTTCCTATTTATAGTTTCTCCTTTTAATAAAAATATACTGTTTATTAAAGTATATCAAGAAAAAATTATTTTGGATAGCTATAAAATATATTTTATTTCTTTCTTTTTTTCCTTCTAAATATTTAACTACTTTTAAAATGACCATTTTGTGTTAATAATCTTAAAGCATAATCACCTCTTGCATGTATATTAGCACCTTTTTTTATTAAAAACTTGACTACTTCAAGATAACCTTTTTGTGCTGACCATACTAAAGCTTTATCATTACCTGCATGAATATTAGCACCTTCTTTTACTAATTCTTTAATAACTTGTAAACTAATTCTTCTTCGCTTCCCTAAGATGACCTTCTTAGCTTTCCATTTCTTAGGAAAACCAGGGTTTTCATATATTTGTTCTCCTTTTGGAATCGTTACTTGTCTTATCCAAGGCCCATAACCTAAAAAAGCTAAAATATCTTCTCTTGAAAAATAAATACCACCGGGTCTACAGTCTCCAGCAGGGTTAAAAGGTAATGGGTCTATATTTAGTCCATCATGATACTCTAAGCCACAATGAATTTCTTCTTCATTTAAAATTTTATAAAAGTTCATTTTAATACTTTTCCTATTCTTTTTTTGGCAAGTTCCCAAACATATTTTATTATAGTTAAAACCCTTTTTTATTTATAGTTTCTCCTTTCCTTTTCCTTCTAAGTACTCAACCACATTAAGGTGACCTTTTTCAGTTGCTAATCTTAAAGCACAATCATCATCCGTATGTATATTAGCTCCATTCTCTACCAAGTACTTAACTACTTCAAAATGACCATAATAGGCTGATAATATTAAAGCATAATCATTTCTAGCGTGGATATTAGCTCCATTCTCTACCAGATATTTAACTATATCAAGGTAACCTTTTCGTGCCGACCACATTAAAGCACAATCATTTCTAGCGTGGATATTAGCACCTTTATCTATTAAATACTTAACTACTTCAAAATGACCTTTTTCTGCTGACCATATTAAAGCACAATCATTTCTAGCGTGGATATTAGCACCATTCTCTACTATATACTTAACTATATCAAGATGACCTTTTCGTGCTGCTAATCTTAAAGCATAATCACCTCTTACATGTATATCAGCACCATTTTCCACTAAGTATTTAACTACTTCAAAATGACCTTTTTCTGCTGACCATATTAAAGCATTATCATTTCTAGCATGTATATCAGCACCATTTTCCACTAAGTACTTAACTATTTTAAAATGACCATTTTCGGCTGCTAATCTTAAAGCATAATCATTCCTAGCGTGGATATTAGCACCATTTTCTACTAAGTACTTAACTATATTAAAATATCCTTTTTGTGCCGATAATCTTAAAGCATAATCATCGTTTGCATGTATATTAGCTCCATTCTCTACCAGATACTTAACTATATCAAAGTAACCTTTCTCTGCTGACCACATTAAAGCATCAACATGACCTGCATGAATATTAGCACCTTCTTTTATTAATCCTTTGATAACTTTTAAATTGATTCTTTTTCGCTTTCCTAAAATAACCTTCTTAGCTTTCCATTTTTTAGGAGAACCTGGGTTTTCATATATTGTTTCTCCTTCTGGAAGAGTAACCTGCCTTATCCATATTCCATAATTTAAAAAAGCTAGAATATCTTCTCTTGAAAAATAAATACCACCAGGCTTACAATCTCCGTTAGGATTAAAAGGTAATGGGTCTATATTTAATCCATCATGATATTTTAAACCGTGATGAATTTCTTCTTTATTTAAAATTTTATAAAAGTTCATTTTAATACTTTACTCTTTTATAGTCGGTAAATTATTCTTTTCCTATTCTCTTTTTAGCAAGCTCCCAAACATAGTCGTACAGATGGAGCCCCTTACAAGAATAAATTACCTCCCCATCATTGACACCAATACTTAAAGCCATATACTCTTTTAATAACTGAATAGAAGCAAGATTTACAGGAAATCCGTTCCACAAATCGTTAGAACGAAAATAAACGAAAAAATGTAGTTTACCATCCTTGATACGTGTATCTATACCTCTCAAACAAGGTGGATTATCAAGATATATCGATTGAGGATCTCCTATAGTCATATAAGCCTGATTTGTACCATGCCCCTCCTCTTTATACATACGTATAACCTCATTGATCTGTGGCTCAAGATATTGACCATACGTATACTCTTCATCAGGCTGTTTTGCAGACGTCATAAGGTATGGGAGATATTGTTCAAGATACTCCTCCGAGACAGGATTGGGTATATTTAAATTAGGGGGAATTTCAGGAAGTAAAGGACGAGTGGAAGGATATTTTATATGCACAGTTATATAATCAAACTCAAGGCGTTTTTGACCCTTATAGCTTCCTCTATCTATAATGTACTCATGTCCTATTTCAAGTAACCTGTATACACATTGAAACCAAGCATCAGGTAAATCTCTTGCAACAATAAATTCTGGCTTCATTTCTTATTTACTCCTAACTACACTGATATTATTAATATTTTTTGGTTTTCTACTTTATATCAAATCAAAACATTTTGTACGGTGTTCACAAGTTGAACAATGAGCAAGATAAGCTCTTTTCTTCAGTTTTTTTATATTCCACCATAAGGATAAACAGCCAAAAATAGTATTACTACAATAATAGAGAGTAAAAAACCGAAAGTGTTTTTTATAACAATCAAAAACTATTAGTTTATGTAAACATCCTGCTTCACCAGCAGAGGAAATTCTTATACAACCGTACAAAATAAACCTCCTTTATTGTATAATATTTCCCAATTCCATAGAAAAATATAGAAAAGGTTCAATTCAAAACCAACCTTGCAAAGTAAGGGTTAGAATGAATTACAAAACAACTATAACAAGTCTATTATTGTTTTGAGTTTACTTTTTAAATATTTGATTAATTGCATAGTTTACTTCTTCATCAGTAAACTTTTGAAATTTCAAACATTTTATCATCTCATCTTTCTTCAAATCAAATTGGAGTAACTTCCATCCCATCATAAGGGCTTGATGTTTCCAATTAATATTAAGAATATCAATTTTTTCTCTAATATCATCCAAATTATACCCCCTACGTAGCATAATCTGAATAATAGTGATTTTTGAAACACCTTGATATTCTTTAACCAAATTTATAATTTCATCTTCCATAGTAATATGTTTCTTTTGAACATTGATAACAACAAAAAACATTAAGGCCATCAGTACAATCGATATAATTGTTATTTTTTTGAACAATTTGTACACCTCCTTTTATGTTAATAAGATTTTAATTATGTTTGATTAGTCTATTATTATATTTTTCGTACAAATCACAAAGGGCACGCATACCTTCTAGACGAAGTCTGTTTACAAAACCATCTGTAGAATTATCTACCATTAATTCAGCATGACGCTTTAACGCTACTCCTAATTCCTCTACAGATAGACATCCTTCAATTGTTTCCAAATTTTTCATTGTATTTTTCCTCACATAATGTTTATTTAATAGAATACCACCGAAAAATAGTATTAAGTTCACCTGATTCAAAATCACTATCTTTTGTTTTACCGTAGAGTTTAACATTAAAAGTTTTGTCTTTCTTCCGAATCTTAACAAATGTTGTTTTTTCAGAAATAACCTCTAATAGCACCAAATTATCAGCTTTAATTTCATTAACGATAGAAACATCATCAGGCAATTCAACTTTAGTAGAATCATCATTCTTCTTTAGTAGAAGTAAATGATGGTTTTGTTTTTTAACAGCAAACAAATCTATTTTATTGTTTATTACAACATATCCTTTAATAGGCAACCCATATTTAGTAGGTGTTCTCAAAGATGTATGATAAACTGGAAAAAATAATACCTTTTTAAACTTTTTACTTTCTTTATCTCTTATTCGTTTAATTTGTTCAAAACCAATTGGAAGATACAAATTGATATAATCACTTTTGGTCTTAATTTTTGTTAAATAAAAATCCTTGTTATCATACTTAGTTTTAGAAACATATCTCATCATGATTAAAAATCCTCCTGTAAACTTGTATAAAATTTAATACTTAGTTATATATGTTTAATATTCTTATATAACTAAGCACTTACAATACAAAATATCTACTGTATCCTTATTGTTTTCCTTCCTTTCTTATCTCTAATTACTTCAGAACGTAATGCCCTAAATTTAGACCTGCCTAATGGATGATTCTCTGATCGTATAACAAACTGTTTATCTGTTCTAACCCGTTTTGCCTCTTCCCTGCTTTTAAACCCAACCGCTACAATTTTTCCACTTCTTGTGATAACTTCATACATTGAAAAACCTCCTTTATAAGTTAAAAATTATCTTTACTTAAAGATACATTGTAGAAACAAAAAAATAAAATTATTTTTTACTTAATCTATTACCTATCACAACTAATTTAACATTTTCCTTTCTGCCCAATTTCAAAGCTAACTTTGAATTAGGTACTAAAATATCTACACTTTTTTTATATCTCTTATTCATCAAATCAGTTACATATCTTACACCATAACCCTCAATATATACATATTTACCTAGTAAATGAATCAAATCTCTGCTAACAGCTATGTCTCTACCAACAATAGGTTTAAGACCAAGAGCATTAACAAAGGGGTTGTTATCACACTCTTTCTTAGTTAAAGAATAAAAAGTCACATTTACTTTGTAAACAGTTAATTTATTTAACTTTTTTTCTAATCTTGCACTTAAGGCTTCCATTTTAGCCTTTTGGGTTCTTATTATTTCCTTTTCTCTATGTAAAAAGATATTTATAACTAAGATATTTATAATCATCATAATAATAACAAATATCGCTGTTTTAGGATACATTAACTACTCTCCTTATATTAATTAGTTTTCCCAAATTTTTCTATTATATATAATAATTTACTGACTTTGCCAAGTAAAAATATAAGAAAAATTATTGTTTCTATTCCTTAATAATATACGTTCCTCAAAAAAATATCAACAAAAAAGTCTCTTAGAAATAATCTAAGAGACTTTTAAAATAAACCACATCATCTACATTTATATAGAAATAAACTGTCTTAACCTATTTGTTATATCCTTTGAATTGTGTCTATCAAATACAAGTGCTTTTGGTATTTCCTGTACATCTGTTATATCCCAAAATTTTATGGGAATATAAAATGTGACCTGCCCTACAGGTAGATTCATACCAACAGCAAACTCTCCTTCTAAAGGACTACCATTTTCTCCCTTCTTAGACTTCCAGGAAAGCCTAGGATGAGCTTGCATTAAAGCAATGATCAATAAATATTGTCGTTCATATAACTCATTAAATGTATGGTGTCCATCAGAAACTAAACCAATATCTATTTCATTGCCCTTATCATCATAGGCTTTCCCTTCTTTTATAGTATAAAGACACGTATCCATAGCTGAACCTACTACACAGCAAAGTAGTTACGGTCTTTAAATTCCTCTTTTTTACCTTCATTCCATCTTTGTATAGGTCTATAGTATCCAACAACTCTTGAAAAGACATTACATTCATTATCACATATTGGACAGTTAAAATGCTCTCCCGCTATATATCCATGCTTTTTACAAACACTGAATGTAGGTGTAATAGTTAAATAAGGTAACTTTGTTTTAGTAAAGACTGTTTTAACAAAATTCTGTAATGGTCTAACAGTATTAGACAAATCCTCACCTACAAAAACGTGAAATACAGTACCGCCTGTATAAAGTGGTTGTAAATTATTTTGGTGTAATAAAGCAAACCAGGTATCATTAATAGTAACAGGTAACTGTGTAGAGTTTGTATAATAAGGTGTTTCCTCCGTTCCTGAAGTATAAATATCTTTATACATTTCTTTATCTATTTTAGCAAGTCGATAAGATGCCCCCTCACCAGGAACTGCTTCAAGATTATACATATTACCTGTCTCTTTTTGAAATTCAATTAATAATTCTCTTAAATAATTGAGAGTTTTTTTCATCAAGTTTACACCTTCTTTAGTTTCAATACCTTTACCTAACAGATTAATACATGCTTCGTGCCCTCCAATAATACCTATAGTAGAAAAATAAGTATCAAATTTTCTTTTGCCTAAGTACCTTTTAGTAAATGGATATAATCCTTTATCATACTGTTCAGTTAAAAACTGTCTTTTAAATTCCAATGAGTCCTTAGCTAATCGTGCATAATGTGATAACAAAGTAAAAAATTCAATAGTATCCTTAGCAATATAAGCCAACTTTGCTAAATTAATAGTAACAACACCTATAGACCCTGTTAAATCACCAGACCCAAATAAACCTCCTGTTTTATTTTCTAACTTCTTAAATTTTTCTTCAATTTGACGTTTATCCAACTGTAAACGACAACAAAAACTTCTAACATCTTCAGGAGAAATTTCAGAATTAATAAAATTTTGAAAATATGGACTACCATACTTACCTGTAACTTTAAAAATAAGTTCTCCAATCTCACTATCCCATGGAAAGTCCTTTGTTATATTTATAGTAGGTATAGGGAATGTAAAAGGATTGCCAAAAGCATCTCCTTCTAAAAGAATCTCAAAGTAAGCCTTAACAATCATTAACATTTCTCTTTGAAACTCTTTATAAGTTTTATTTTGTGGTTTACCTCCTATAATAACAGGTTGATTTGCAAAATTAGATGATGGTATAATATCAAATGTTATATTAGAAAAAGGACACTGTCCACCCCATCGAGATGAAGTATTTAAATTATATACAAACCTTTGTATATATTGTTTTACTTCTTTATAAGATAGGTCATCATAATAAACAAAAGGGGCACATAATGTATCAAAAGAATTAATACCTTGTGCCCCTGCCCATTCATTCTGTAGTGTTCCAATGAAGTTAACTATTTGGCCGAATAAAGAATCAAGATGTTTAGCTGGCGCTGAACAACATCCATTACCTTCCAAGTTAAATCCTTCCAAAATTATATCATAAAGAGACCAGCCAGAACAATATCCACTTAACTGTGAAAGGTCATGTAGATGTATAAACCCTTGTTTATGAGCATTTTTTATCTCCTCGGTATATAAATGTAACCAATATTGACTTTGTAATAGACTATTAACGGTTAAAACTAATCCCTGATATGAGTAACCCATATTAGCATTTTCTTTAACTCTCCAATTTTCTAATGTTAGATAATCTCCAAATAAAGAATCAATATCTACAAAGACATTCTTCTTTTCTCTCAAAGCATTTTTCTTTTCTCTATACAGAATATAATTTTTAGCAACTCTGTAAAGATTATATTTTACAAGGCTTTCCTCTACTAAATCTTGAATTTCTTCTAAATCTATTACTTTCCCAATGGAAGTAGAATATTTTTCATCATTTTCATTTATCTTATTAATAACATCTTGTGTGATTTTAGGAACAATATCTAATTTACTTTCCAAATTTGAGACAAGAAAGGCTTTCTTTATAGCCTGTTCAATCTTCTGTCCATCAAATTCTTGCAAATGACCATTCCTTTTTCTAACGTTAATTATATCTCCCATTACTTCAAATCCTCCCAAGTTTCTGTAGGTTCTATAAATTTTTGATAGTTATGTTGTAAGTTATACCTTTTGATTAACCGATCTATCTCTTCAGTATCATTAAGAGATAACTCATTATTTAAGGTAGTTCTAAAAAGAAATTTATTTTTATACTTAGTTGATAAATCAAATATATTATATAAAAAATCACCTGAGACATCTAAATATTGAGCATACTTTTGTGGTGGATATTTAATATCTATAGCTATTAAATTAGCTAAATCATATTTTAAAATATCTTTTAACATGTTATAATTAATTCCATTAGAATCTAATTTTATTGATGGAAAATCATTTTTTATAAAATCAAGGAAATTAGGTAAATCAGAATAAATAGTAGGCTCACCTCCTGTTATTGTTAAAGAAAAATCACCAAATTTCTTTTGATAATAGGCACACCTTTTAATAAAGTCCTGTAATATTTCTTTATCTATAGGATCACCTTTTTTAAGAACAATTTTTTTGTTATGACACCAAGAACATCTCAAGTTACAACCACCTACAAAAAATACAGCACCGAAAAATGTAGGATGGTTATTAAAAGTAGACAAATTTACTCCATAAAAATTTTCAAAAATTGAAGACATAACTTATTCTTCTCCTATAAAATTTTTAAAAGAAAAAACCCACTCTTTCAGGAGTAGGTTATATTATTTTTATATAAAACAATCAAAAATTCACTTATCCTTAAAGATAACAAATAGTTAGTAGAAACTTATTTATTATATAAATCATTAAAATGCGATACCATCCCCTTATGTAATAATGGCTCCATATTTGGAACAATATACGGATATGAAATTCCTGCAAAACATTTTAAAATTGATTCAAAGATTATTTTTGCTCCTATACATGGGACTGCCATTCCTATCTGTTTCCTAACGCTTCCTTTTGAACCAATAAAAACAAAATCATCTGGAAATGTCTGTAATCTTGCTCTTTCTCTATTTGTTAAGGCACGATTTTCTTTCCAATGATACATGTGTGTCCCACCCCCGCCACTTCCAGTTACCGTATATGCGGGTTTATCAGGATTTAATCTTTTATAAGTTTGACTCATTTTTGCGCCTCTAACATTAAGCTGTAAATGCTTTGGCAGGTTTGCAGTAAACGCATTTTCCCCAGGCTTGATATAGCGTAATCGTTCTATAACTGTTTTCGATTGACGTGTTAATTCATTATTCGGAGCATCTTTTGATATAGGGGGGTTCTCAATAGCATTTCTGCATGTTACATCAATATATTGGTATGGTTTTGGAGACGGAACTTTAAAAACTATATTAATATCCTGTCTTATTCCTACTATAACTATTCTTTGTCGAGTCTGAGGAACTCCATATTTATCAAAACTGTATAAATGCGGATAAACAGAATATCCTGAATCAAATAACTCATTAAGTATTAATGAAAATGTTTTGCCATTATTACAACTTCTAAGCCCCCCAACATTTTCTGCTAAGAAAAATTTAGGCTTAAATAAACGAATAGCTTTTACTCCATATTTGTAAAGGGGACCATATATACCGTTAATTCCTTTTTGTTTTCCAATAATACTAAAATCATTGCACGGAAAACCAAAAGCAAAAGCATCAATCTCTGAAATACTTCTTAGTTTATCGATTTTTAATTTATGTATATCCTCACAAATAACAGTTTCTGGTTTATTTGGGCATATATTTGTCCGATACGTTTCACAACTGTCATGGTCATAATCAGTAGCCCATGCATGTACAATGCAATAAACTTTATTTTCCTTTTTTACAGAAGCGAGCTTTGCACCCATTGCGAGTCCTCCAGGACCGCAGAAAAATTCGCCTAAACGGAATTTAACAATCTCTTCATTTTTCATTGTTTAATCCCTTTTCTGACAAAAATTTGCTTCTTTTACACAGTATCCTGTATGACCAAAACCACCTTCTTGTCTAATAGTTTTTGTAAGTTCATCAACCACAACAAACTCAGCTCTTTCAATTTTAATCAAAACACCCTGAGCTATCCTATCTCCCTTATTAACAGTATAACTCTCCTTATTACTTGTATTCCAAAGTATTATTTGAATTTCACCTCTATAATCAGCATCTATTGTACCAGGAGAATCAGGCATTATTATAGAAGTTTTCAAAGATATTCCTGAACGTGGTCTTATTTGAAGTTCGTAACCATCAGGAATTTCAAATCTTAATCCTGTAGGTATTAACTTTCTTTCATCTGGTTTCAATAGTACCATTTCAGATGCAATTAAATCAAACCCTGATGAACTTGGAGTAGCATAAAAAGGCATTTCAATTCCATCATTATCTTTAACTACTTTAATCTTTACAGTATTATCTTCCCTTGGGCAATCCACAACCTTTTGAATAGTAGCAGCATCTATTAAAATAGGTAAAGATAAAGTTTCACCATTTTCAAGTATACAAGATAGAGTATTCTCTTTTTTATTGATACTCTCCAAAAACTTACAATATATACATTTACAAATGGAAACTTTCATTTATCAAACCTCTACTCAACTTATCATCACATATCTATTAAGATGTTTTACAAACTACACCACAAACAAATCTTTAAATATCCCTTTTCTTCCCATAACTTTTTAGTAAGTCAAGCAACAACACAACATCTTCAGATTCCAATTCAACAATATCTTCACCATTAATATCTACTATTACATTTTCTTGTTCAAAATATATATTTAATTGGGATTCTTGTCTTTTAGACTTAAAAGATATAGATGTAATCATTTATCACTCCTTTAATATGCAATGCAGGATGGAAATTTAGGTGGGTTACTATTGGTCGGATGTTTATATTTACTTTCAACATATCTAAAAACCTTTACTGCTTGCAAGGTTTTTACTTCCTTAAAAAATGGTTTTATACAAATGACTAAGTTATTTTTTAAAACAGAACTTAGCATAGTAAGGCTTTTCTTTCTATATAATGGTTTTTTGAATATGTTAGAGATAACAATTTCTATTTATTTTTCCACTTTAATGGAATATATTTCCAAATCACTATCCCCAACATATTCTATAGCATCTTTTAGATTATTGAAAACAGGCAAAACCCCTACCATTCCTTTAGCCCAAGATAATAATAAATCTTTTTGTTGATTTAGAAATTGTATTTTATGAGTTTTTTCAACACCTCCTATACAATATAAAGTTGTTTCACTCATATAAATATCTCCTGTATTTTCAATAATTTATTTTATTCTTAATTAGTATTCCCTCTCAATTTTAAAACCATCAGCTTCTAAACTCTCAACAAGATAAGCTATTGCCTGGTGTTCAGGAGTCCTTATGTTTTTGTTTGCTGATTTTATAAGTTGATCATATAAGTTAGGAAATCCTGTTAAACGAATACAAAAAAGCAGTTTTTCAGCATTCTTTTCCACCTTACGTTTCAAAATTCCTTTTTGTTTTTTAATTCTTAAACATTCAGGACAATAACTTGTTATTATATTTTTCCCATTCTTATAAGGTTCAAACTTTCCTCCACATTCTTTACAAATAACTGTTTCCTTCATTTGATTCTTCTCCTTACGATTTTCTTTCTTTTTTATAGACTCATTCCTATAAGAGTCAGCAAATTTTTTCCATTCAGTACACTTCTCACACACCCTTGGCATGTATAAATTATAATCATTTGGTGTGCTCAATGATATTTTTTCACCAAAGACAGGTCGTTTCCTTAATGATTCACACTGTTTTAAGGACACACGTCCTATAGGACACCTAAAGGTATTTTGTTTAAGCCATTCTTCAGTATTCATAATGCAAATCAACCTATCTTCAGATACAATATAAACAGCATCTTCTCTCTTATAATCAAAAAAGGAAGATACTATAAAAGTATTTATTCAAATTCAACAAGAGTTCGTAATAACTATAGCTTCAACCCAAAGTTTTTTGTAAAGAAATCCAAATATTTCAAAAAAGAAAGTTTTCATCAAATATTACTCCTTTCAAAAAACTTTATCTATTCAAAAAGAAATATTTAAAGTAAGCCCTTGATAGAATTAATCTATCAAGGGCAACAATTATGTTATCCAAATATCCTTTTTGACTTACTTACAAATCCTATAAAACATAAACCCGAACCAAACAATAATAAAGTACAAGGTTCAGGAACAGGAGCCGCTGGAGCCAGCGATCCATTAGAACTAATAAAGTTCTGTATATCTGCTACATCACCAGCTTGTGTGTATATCATGCCTGTATTATCTGTAAACTCATTTTGAGCTATAATCGAAGGGTTTCTAATAATGGTATTGTTGGAATCGGTAATTGCCAATTCCATTACACCTGACATATCTACCTGATTAGGACCATACCAATAACCTGGGGCAAGATATGTTGACCTCCAAATCAGATCAGTACGTCCATCAGGATATGGTATATTATAATTCATAGTTCCTGACCCACTATCCAATGCAAAAGAAGCAATCAGATTGCCATTATCAGCCCCAAAGAAACCATTATCGGTTCCATAATTTAAAGTGTTATCAATATACAAATTCAAACTTCCATTTGTAAATGTTAAATCATTTAAACCTGTAGTTGAGTTACGGTTATAATATCCTTCCGTAATCATAACACCTGTTATCTCATACATTACACCTAAGCTTGTAGGTGTAATGGCTATGTTATTGTTTTGAAAATGTTCTGCCTGCATGGCACTTAACGTTTTAAATGTACCATGTCCAAAATAGGTTGGCGAACTATTGTTCAACGTCAATGAAAGTAATGTAATTTCATCAACAGGAGTTACTATATTTGTACCTGTACCAGTAGGATCAAACCCCCAATCAGACATTTTTATAAGACTAGCACAAACATACTTACTTGTACAGACAATTAGTAACAAAATTAAGATGATACCTATAAATCTTTTCACATTCATTTTTTCCTTCATACATTTTCTCCTTTTTCTTTAAAAATTAAAAATTCATTTATTACATATAACCCTAATATTTACTTATATTTCATCACCTCCTTTCCATTGTAGGCATATTCTTTAAAAAAGTTTTTGCTTTATCTTCTAACTCTTTAAACAAGTACTGTAAAACTAATTCTTTTGTAATCCTACTATCACTTTGAAACAGCACTAACAGAATTTCCTGGTATATAACCCATTACTAATCCATCACAGTTATCATCAAAACTAAAATATAAAATTTCATATCCTATCTCTTTTGCAAGAATCTTAACATTAGGTAAAAGAGACAATTTTTTTACCATGACATTTGATAAAGAAACACCTGCTACTTCTAATGCAATTTCTATCTTATCTATTTTTCCTTTACCTTTACATTCAGAACACTCTAGCAATCTATCATCTTCTACTATAGTTGGTAAAAGATAACCTAAGCCATTACACTCAAGACATTCTGCTTCATATATATGCTTTTCTGTTTCCCAACTAACATAACCTAAACCTTCACATTCAGGACATGTCATCTCTTTTCCCGTTCCATTACAACGAGAACATATTTCCTGTTTTATTTCTACATCTTTTGGTAAAGAAACCCATTCTGGAAATAACTCTTTATTATTCTGCCATGGCAAAGATTTAATTCGTTTTATGATACTTTTTTCCTCAGTAGTAAGCTCTGTTTTACTATCTGTAGAAGGAATCCTTAATATTACAAAGCCATCAGTATAATATGTAAATTCATGGTCATAATAAGGTGTTTCATGAAGAGAATCCTTACCTAAAAAATTCTTTAAGACTGATTCTGTAATCATTCTTTCCCTCTTTTAAAAAACATTTTCCTGATAGATTTTAAAATCTATCAGGAAAATGTGCTATTTAATCTTATAATCTTCTTCCAAAGACTTTTTAATCCTCTTCCAAAGACTTTTTAATCTTATCCAACTCCTTCTCAATTGCTGTTGGATCTTCTTGCAATTGTTTAAATTTAATTTGATTAAGCATATCTTCAAGTTGTTTCTTCTTAGCCAACAGTTCGTTTCTTTTTGCCTTCTCTTGCCTGTACAGTATAACATCCTTCACTATCTCAAATCGAAGCAAATCATTCTTATATTCATTAGGTGTTTCTGCAAGAATTGGGTCATCATCTACAATTGCCTTCTGTTTAAGCTTGATATAAATTTTCTTCAAATTATCTGTTGACAGCCTAAACAAATCATACGTAGACAAAACACCTTTTTCAGTCTCAAAAAACAAATTCTTCTCACAAGCTTTAAAAAAATTCTTATAATCCATCATAACCTCCTTTTATACATTAGCTACTTTTAATTGTTTTACATTAGACTTTTGTAACTCATAAGTTGGGTCTATTACAAGTTTATAAGGTCTACCATTCACTTTAATTATAAATTCTCTTTTCTTACCAAATGAAATCCCCCAACCAGTAAGTTGTGGTTTTCCTTTAAGTTCTATCCTTTTTGATAACAACTGTAGCACCTTTCTGTGTTTTACCAGTTCAGGCAACAATTGTTCTATATTATAGGGTCTTATATTTGTCAATTTAATAGGTTCCCCTTTCTTAAGGAAAAAGATATGTTTATTTCCTTTTCCATTTTCCAACCAATAATTAGGTGAAAGCAGAACAGTATCAACTTTAACAAACTTTGTTTCATGCTGTACTTTTCTTTCCGCTTGTTTGTTAGACCAAGTAAAAATTATATTCTTTTCTTTGTCTATCTTAAATTTGAATAATTTAATCTTATTATCATCTGGAGGATTTTTAAACATATACTGTTTTATTATCTTATTATTGTGGTAAACATTCAATAAACATTTTTGTGATCTCTCTCTTTTCTTAAAATTATTAACGTAAACCAAAAATTCCCGTGCAATATCTTTACTTTCAATTCTTTTTGTAAAAATATTTTCAACCGCACCTGCAACAGGAAACTCAACATTCATATCTACATCTAACTTGAAAGAAATGTAAGGATCATGTTTATGATTCCAATAAATATGACAATTTGCAGATTTATCCTCCAGGTGTAAATCTAAATCATCTAAGTTTTCCCAATACAAGGAAAACCTTAACTCAGCGTCAATAACACCTCCTTTGTTTTTTACTTTCTTACTTATCATATCATTAACATCAGCTAATCCTGTCTGATAACAGAAATTTATATGATTGTCCCAAGCAAACACTGGTTTAGGAAAGTTGTCTTTAATCAAAACAACTTTTTCCAAAACAGAACTATCAATTTCTATATTTTTAGTGGTTTTCAAAAGTTCAATAAAATCACCGAATGTAATCTTTGTAACATTTTTATCATTTACTGTTGGCTGTTTTACGTTATCAACCAATAAATCTGACAATCTGCCTCCTGAAACTTTCCTACTAGTCCACAAGATATCCAATATTGAAATATCTGAAGGATTTGCAAAAGAAAAGTTTTCAACAAAATTATCATACCCAAGTCTCTTTAAATCCAATTCACACTGTTTGATTTGTGATGGTGAAATAATTGTGGCTTTTGGTTGCCTGTAATTTATAGGAGATACTTTCTTATTATAAGAATCAATTGCTTTTTCTACGTTTCTATTATCCTTGATTAAGTCATCCACAAGAGTAGATATAACATCATTGTTAAAATTCGCAACCCTAGAAAAAATATTTTCCCATACAAACAAATCTACATTATATTTAATACTAAATTTGTTTGTTAAAAGGTCTATTGTATCTTCTATTAACTTCTGTTTTTCTGTACCCCTATAAATAAATCCTTCTTTAATATAAAAGAGAACATCTTTTAAGATGTTAGTATATGGATAATACTTTGTAACAGTTGCTTTCAGTCCCAAAAAATTATTATTTTCATCTTGTTTAATCCTTTGATACTTAAGAGCGACATTAAAATAAACATGATGGAAAATAAAACCAGATGAAGATTCAAGACTTTGTTTTACTCCTATCACTGGATACCTATAATAAAAAAGACCCTTTATATTTGCCAAGCGAGCCATATCTATATAATCTAAAAACATTTCATGAAGAAATGAGTAATTAGATTTTAAATCATACTTATCCAAAACATACTGCAAAAAAGGTATTTTTTTATTATCTTGTATAGTTACAACTTTAGCTATATCTCTTATAGAATGCCTACAACACGAGCAGTCCCACTCAAAACTTTTCCTAAAAATAGGTGTTTTTTTAACGTGTTTTTTAAACACCGAATTCAATTCATCGTTTGAGATATCTACAAAAAAAAGATTCTCGTTCTTCTCTTGAAAATCTGCAAAAGCTGTATTTAAATTATTAAAAAGCTCACTATCTTTCTTTATTACAATTTTCATCGGTTATCTCCTTATACCTATAAATTTCTTTATATACTAATTATACTAACAATTTTGCTATTGCTTCAAGTTTTTCACTTGTTAACTTATCCAACTTATCACTTAAAACAAAATCTTTGATGTTATCTTTCAGACGTTTACGTCTCTGTCTCTCTTTTATCACAGAAATTCTTTCTGGTGTAGCTTCCATAAGAAAATAAGGTTCATAAACACTTCCCCCATATAAACGTCCATTTGACTTTTTAAACTTCCATACTTCTTTCCCTTTAAAGGAAACTACCACCAAATTTTTTGTACACCTACTAACTGTACCTATTACAGGAATAGATGTAGTGGGAATTTCTCTCTTTACTATAACTTTATCACCGGGCTTTAATTGATGTAAAAAATTCATAATTACCCTCCTACATAACTTGCCTTTATATAAAATCTATATAGGTATAATCTCTATTATCTATATCTGACCATATAGCAGCCATAATATCTCCCCAAGCATGAAATGAAAATACTCCAATTGTATTATTATCAAAGACAGGAATTCCATTATCACTATATATATGCTCAGAACCTTTGTACCGAATATTATTTTTTATTACACTTTCACGAATAGCATTTGCATATGGAATTAAACTTTCACCAATTGCTTCAAGATAACTTTCCCAATGTTGCCCTTTTTTACCTTGAATAAACCATCCATCAAAACCTTTAATAGAAATAGGCATGCCTTTTGTTTCTTTAAAACTTGCCCACCTTACAACACTTCTATTTTTACTTCTCTCAATAATTTCCATCTTTACTGATGGTTGTATACAATTTAGTATTCTATTCAAACTGTTAATTAAATTTATTCTACCAATCACATCTTTTGCATCTTCTTCACTCTCTGACATTCTAATAGCAAAATCACCATAGGTATATATAAAATTAGGTATATCCTCTTTTGGTAAAGATTGAATATCTTCTTCACCACAAAACCATTTACCATCTACACAAATATGGTATGTGTTCATATCTATACCTCTTATGACTTTTAGATAATTATACACAAAAAATAAAATTTTTCAAAACAGAATTTTTAATTTTCTTTATTATATATCTTAATAGCATTTTTCTTAATAGTTTCAGCTATTTTCTTTGATTTAACAGCATCTATTATCAAATGTAAATTCCCATTTGCTATATCACTTACAGAATAAAACCCTTTTTCATATAAACTACGTGCTCTTCTACCACCAATACCAGGAACCCTAACCAAATCCAACATAGATGATGGTATTCCAAATTCCATTCTGATAGGTAATTGTTTCCACAAACTTTGTTTGTTCCAAAAAGCTACAGTAGAATCAATCATTGATAGAGCTGTGCAAATCCTACCTGAATCAGTTTGAAAAAGCCTTTTAGTAGGATTTAAAGCTGACGGAAAATGTAAAGTATTATCTAAAGATGCTATACATCCAAGATAGTGTAATATGTTTATACTAAGATTAGACTTTTTTAAACCACACTTTGTAAGTGTAACACGCACATCAGGTAAATACCCTTCAAAATCAGAAGGAACATAAGGTAAAGTATATGAGGATACTGACGACAACGCCCAAGCAATTGTAGAATCATTTAACTTCACCTTTTTCCTAAACAAATAGTTGAAGTTCTTATACCAATCATAAATATCAAAAGGACTAAAATAAAGAGATGCTGCTATCTTACCTAAAGGAGTTAAATGAATCACATCTCCATCCATATTTATCATGTTCATTTCTAAAAGACTATTAACAATATTATCAATAGTATCTTTATTTACATTGAGGTCTTGTACTCTGGCAAATGATCTTTCATACCATCTGTTAAAATCATTCTTTACACGTATATCATTAGTATAAATAGATGCAAGTATATGAAAAGTTAAAGCATCTACTCCAAGAAGGTTCGACATGATTGGACGTTGTTTCTCTATATATTGTTTCCACAACTTTATTTTATTTTCTGGAACAATAAGTTTAACAAATCCTTTATCATCTATCCCAAACCTACCTGCACGTCCCATCATCTGAATAATATCCAAAACATCGACTTCCTGAATACCTCTATGAACACCTACTATAATAACATTCCTTGCAGGTAAATTTACACCCCAAGCTAATGTTGAAGTAGCAATAATAACTCTTAAAGAACTTTCTGATCTATCACAGAATGAATCTTCAATATATAACCTATTCTTTAAGGATAAATCAGCATTATGAAATTCACATTTTATTCCTTCTTCTTCAAGACGATCTTTTAATTTTCTTCCCGTTGCTTTTGTATGTACGAACACAAGGAATTTTTCTTTCGGTTTCTTTTGTATCTCTTCAATCGCTTTATTAATTTTATCTTTTTCTTTAACATGATAAGTTCCTTTTATATGTCCAATGTAACTAACATCAAGTTCAACAGGACGCCATTTCATATATACAATTTTGGTTTTTTTATGGTTAAGATTTTCTAACCAAATTTTAAAATCATAAACATTAGGCATTGTAGCAGATAAAAGTACAATTCTAGCAGTAGGATTAATATCTGTAAACCTCATTAAGCCAACTTCAACAGCACTTCCTCTATCAGTTCCTATAATATGAGATTCATCAACAATACACAATCCTGCTTTATAAATCCACTCATTTTTCTCAATAGACATATTACGTGTTCGGCTATCTAACATTTCGGATGTTAAAACAATAATATCAGCTTTCATAGCCTTACGTTTCATTTCATTTGATAAAACATAATCCCCTGTCATTATACAAATTTCTTTATCTGCATAACGTTTACTCCAATCATCATATTTTTCCTGTGTAAGAGACTTAAGAGGGGATAAATAAACAATTTTATTTCCCTTCTCAAGTTCTTTATCTATAAAGAATTCAGCACATATTGTTTTTCCTGCACTCGTAGCAGCACTTATGACTATATTACAATCCTCATCTTGATATGGATATACTACAGATTGTATAGGATTAAAGTTTTCAAAAGGATACTTATAATAGGAGTATTGTTGAGTAGGTATTAATTCAACAGATTCATGTGATATAGGTTCTAAACTCTTATACTTATAGTTAACGATTTTATTTTTTCTTAATGTAGATGATTTTGGTTTCTCAAGATTTTTATTATATCCTATACAATAAATATATATTATTTCTTCTAAAGGAACCTTACGGTAACATTGTGATTCCAAAGTAGGCATTCCATTCGGACTTGTAAGTCCAAGAACAAAACTTATCTGTTTTCGAGTTAAGCTTCCTGTATTTATAAGTTGTTTTTGTAACGAAGAGGCAAAATCATTATGCCACCTCAATGTATGTATTGTAAGAATAGCAAGAATATAACTGTTTGGTACTTTAGAGCTATCCAATTTAGACTGAACAAGAGTATTTATAGTATTAACACAGTTATCCTTTGGAGTTGTAAAAAAATTAATATAAGGACGCCTACTTCTAATATTCCAAGCACATATTCGTAACTCTTCTTCTTTTTCTCTCTCAAGAATATATATACCTAAGTTCTTATTCTTGACTGTAAAATAATGAAGAGTCTCCCCCATTACTTTAAATGTCTTTTCAAAATTCAAGTCTTTTAATTTAAGAATACTCTGTATCATTATGGCCTCTCTTTTATTCTTCACAACGTTTTATTATAGCTTCAACATATGTTATCTGTTCAATATAACTTGTATCACTAATGGTAACTTTGCCTTTCATCATCTCATTAAGATAAAGTTTATAATATCTTATAAATCCAAGCAGGGCACGACGCCAATCCTCTTTAATATCATCAGGTATTTTTGTACATAAGGAAACATCCTTGTAAATTCCATAATAATTTTGATAAGGTTGGAAGGGATAGTTTTTCTTAATCAAAAGATCCACATTATCTATTATAAAATAACATTGCCTCTTAACGATTTCTGGATAATCCTTGTTTCTTTCTATCTTTTTACGAGTAGAATCTGCTAATTTATCAAAATCCAAATCAGATGGAATCCCTTCAGATGGATGAATTTCACCATTTTTCCATTCACAACCATTTCCATTTGACATAAAAAGATAATCAAGTACACTTATCTTTGATGGAAAAATATAAGGATGCCTTAACATCATGTATTTAGTTACAAATTCAACACTGTTCATAATAAACCTATCCTTTCTGTGTTAAAACACTATTACATAAAGGACAAACCCCAATAACATTTAATAGATTTTCATATTCCTTTCTTCTGCCAATAAGTTCCTGCTTTGTTGTTCTTAACCTACCACGTACATCATTAAACTTTTGGATATATCCTGATATCCTATCTATTGAAACTTCTAAGTCATTTATTTCTTTATAAGTTTCAATTAGTTTTTCTATGTTTGACTTTACTTTCAGAAATTTCTTATTCTGTGTTATTTTATCTGTAAGTTTTATTAAACTTGAAATAAAATAATCTATTCTTTCTATTATAGAATTAAACTTGTTCACCTTAAAGTTTATTTCATCTATTACCTCAATCTCCTTTTTTATTTTATCGATGCCTTTCAGTTTATAAAGTTTACTTTCAATGCTTTCCAAACGGGAGGATAAAATTTCTGCTGTTTGTATTATCTTAACTATAGAATCAATCTCATTTCTTAAATTTTCAACTTCTTCTATTTCATCTTTTATTTTCAGTACCCATTCAGTTCTTTCTATATCTTGATTTACAGAATCAAGCTCGTCTCTTAATACTTCAAGTTTCTTGCGTTTCTTTAACACCAAACGATTTGCCATTGTAATGGCTAAATCCATTGTTTCCAAACCACCTAATTTATTAAAACGTTTAGTGATTTGTCCTGGAGTATCTTCCAACATAAAATAAGGATTCAAAATTTGTTCCTGAAAGTTTACATCATCTATTTGTAACAATTTTCTTACTTCTTTTGGAACATCTTGTCTTATGGCTTTAAATTCTTCATATTTATCAGACTTTTCAGAATCCCATATTCGGTATCCATTATTATTTTTATTTCTAAAGCGTTCAATTATCTGTCCTGAATCCAACCAAACCTTTACAGATACTGTTGCTGATTTATCAACAAAATCAGATAAATACTCTCCCCTAGCTCTATTAAAACAAAGCCATTTCAATGCTCTGATAATAGCTGATTTTCCTGAATCAGAAGGACCTGATATAACATTTACATTATCTGTGAGGTCTATGATAGTATTCTGATGAGCCTGAAAATTTTGTATTTGTATTTTTTTAAACATATTAAAACTCTCCAACAATCATTCTTATAAAAGGTACAGCCGTTAACAGTATATCTCTAGTATTACGTAAACCATATATCCATTCTGAAGGAATACTCGTAAGTCCATAATAACAACCCGCTATATTTCCATAGATAGCCCCAAGTGTATCTGTATCACCACCTTTATTTATAATTGATACCATCCCTTCTTTAAAAGAATTCTTTGTAAAGAATTCGTACAACACTACAGATAATATATCTACACAATAAGGAGACACATTATTAAGGGTTACTCCTATTTGCCAACCACCTTTTACAATATTTTCAATCTGTTGAGGGAGTTCACCTTTTTTCCATTTAACATCTTTTGTTTTAAAATATGGCTTCGCTATAATATCTTTAGGAACCCCTTCAAGAATAGCTTTAAGATAATATGAAAATACAACACAGGCATATACAGCTAATGGACTACTATGGGTTAGTTTAGACCCCATAATTATAACTTTCTCAAATAAATCTTCTTTATCATGATAAAATAAAGCCAATGGATAAATTCTCATCAAAGAACCATCACCTGATTCAAGAATATTGTCCTTTGTACTAAATATTACATGGTTAGATTCATACTCCTGAATAGCTTTACGAGTAGTTACTCCAATATCAAAACATTTTCCATTACATGAAAAATCTCCCCTTCTATACCATTGTAAGAATTTGTTTTTAATATCTTCTGGATCAAATCGTTCCTTTTCAATGAGACTTTGTATAGTACATAAAGACATCGATGTATCATCAGACCATGTTCCTGCTGGAACATTGTGTTTACCACCACTTTTGTAGGTATCCACTTTTTCAAATGAACTATCATATATATTAGAAAATTCATTATAAATACCAAGAGCATCACCTATAGCTCCACCAACAATACATCCCCATAAACGATTCAATCTTTTTTCCATATTAAATCTCCATGTTATAACAAAACATTTCTATAGTAAGGATACTATGTTTTTATTATTATTTAAAGAATTATTTTTTACAACCTTAAAACATTAAGCAAATTGAAACATATAAGTACTTAAAAATCTAAGGAGGAAATAGAATGGCAAGAACAAATGGACCAACCAAAGGAACAATAGTTATTAATTATCCACCAAATGCTGAGAGTTACATATTTGAAATAGAACCAATTAATATAGATAATGCATCAGACCTTGCAAATGTTCTCGATGGTTCTCAAAATATTCGTGTAACAATCACAGATGATAATACTTTATCAATTAAATATGGTGAAACATCACTTGAAGTATAATACCATAATTCATCCATAATTTAAAGATGAATAAATTTAAAGGAATAGAATTTATTTAATTCTATTCCTTTTTTTCTTTTAAACAGAAAAATAAATTAATTCTTTTAAATTATAATTTATCCTTTGTAAAAACATTAGATAAACTATAAAATGGAGTGTGATTCATAATGTCTTATAAATATAATCCTTTAACAGGCAAGCCTGATTATTATGAAAGTTCTAGTAGTGGAAATATAGGAACCCCTTCTGATGGTTCATGGGAGGATGGAGCTGCAAATATTTCTCCTAATGATTCACATCCTGATGCTTTAGATAAACTTAATGAAACTCTTGCTTATCTCTTACCAGACCCACCCTCTCCTTTAAATGATATTACATTCTCAACAACATTTTATAGTGGTTATGTAGCAAATCACTCAAGTTTAAATACTTTTAGTGCTGGGGAGTATATAAATACCATAGTTACTACAGCAAATATACATTTTAGTACATCAGAACCAAACATTCGTTTTTCAAATGCAGATAAAGGTATTTTAGAAGTATATACTAATGGAACATCTATAGATAGTTTTGATTTAGCTTCTCATTTTAATGAATCAGAAAAGAATGGAAACCAATCCTATCCACCAGCTTCATCTTCTGGGAATAGAATAACTATTACATCTGTAGGTTGGTTTAACAATTTTCCTGCTTATCAAAAAGGAAACGCCTCTTTTTCCTTAACATCAGGAGATATTAATGTTGGTGAGAATTCCATAAGAGTAAATCATTCATATGATTCTACTAATGATTCATCTCCAACATATAATTTGTTTTTTGATGATTCAGGAAGACCCTCAATAGATGGTTTTATGGCAACACTTAATTCTGAAAGTACAATATTCATGTCTGGAATTGAATACTATGATATAAATACTTCATGGGGGATAGATATATCTGTAGTTGGAGTTTTTGATAAAACTTATGTATCTTTGCCTGTAAGATTCTATTCATCAGTACATAACAATATGAATATAGCCTGGAATGATACACATTCCAGTGGATATTCTACACCACCAGATTATAATGATGCGTGGAATTATACAAACAATTTACAGTGTAATAGAATTGGAGCAGGAGATAGTATTACTTTTACTTCCCAAGCACGGGACCCAATAGGATGGGGGGTTTCATCTTCAATAACACGTAGTTATTGTTTATGGAATACTTATAACAGTATTTCAACTGATACTCATGAATATTTTGTTGATGAAACTTATCGTCTCCCATATGGAGATTATTCCTCTATTCCTTCTTCTATAATAGGACAATGGGATTCATCTCAAGTATTAGTTAACGGAAATGCTCAGGTATATGTAAATAGATTAGTATATCCATCAATTGATTTTACAAATGGATGGGAGCCTTCACCACAACAAGCAGGAACAAACTACTCTACATTTACTGGTGATCAATTATATTTTAGAGCTTTTCGTGATTCAGGAAACCCTCATAATTCTGGTCAACTACGTATAAAAGGAATTTTATGGAGTGATTTAGGGAGTAATTTAAATATTCATCTGAAATTACCTTCACAGACTGGATGGCTTGATTTAAGTAAAGATTATAATGCTGCTATATTTACTGGAGCTGATGATGACGGTGCGATGACAGGTCATTCACAATCAGGAGATGTATTAACTATAAATTGGACTTCAGGTACTTTTTCAACAGCCTCTTCAGGGAATATGTATATTCTCAGAATAACATTAATAAATTCAACAAAAAATATTACGGAAATATGGGACTTCGAATAATTAACATTCTACAAATAAAACATTTAAATAATTTAAATGTTTATAAATAGGAAGGTTATATAAAATGCCTATACTAACTATATTTACTTCAAACAACAATAATAAGGAGGATTTAGAAATGCCATTATCACAACAAACAAAAACTGATCTTGTCTTTAAAAAGATAAAGGGACGCAGGGTCACTAGCTTAGATAAAGCTTTTTATGAGGAGTTCCCTGGTGCCTTAACTTACCTGCATGCAGGCGAAGTTTGGTCGGAAACTGTACCAACTCCTGCTCCAGGAGTTACTACAAGTGTTGTACAGTATTATGCAGATTTAAAACTTACAGAAGATATAACTGTTGCAGATCATAAAGGTTGGTTAGCTTGTTCTACTCCTAATGATATTTCAACTCAGTTAAAGGGTTTCATACCACCAAGATTTGATCAAACTTATACTGTACGTATATTTGAAGATGATGGTTCAGGAAATATAGATACAAATAAGGAAGTTCCTACAGCACATCCTACAAATTGGTTCTTTGATTATGAAAACGGTGTGTTGATGTTTGAAAATGATCCAGAAGCATCAGGACTCACAACACCGTTCCATATACGAGTTTACCGCTACATTGGTGAAACAGTAGAAACTTCAGCTGCCTCAGTTGACAAAAAAATGGCTTTCCTTAAGGAAGCTAATTCAGTTGCTGTAACTGGTGGAAACAATAGTGTTGATGTTACTTCTGATATGAGTGGAAAAACACCTGGTGGTAATGAAACAACTGTAGGTGTTGTTACTACAACCCCATATAATAGGTGTCCTGTTCTTACATATCCTGATAGAGATGAAGTACTCACTACTGATGGAAATAAAGTTTTTGGACGTCTTACCGAATCAGGTGGAACTTGGACTTTATATTTTTACTATATTGAAGAAGATGGAACCGAAACAAACTATGCCTTCCCTAGCAATACAAATATTATATGGGGATACTATGAAGTTCTGGAATTTAATGATTGGCCAACTTTTGATGATAATGCTGTATTCCCATCTGATCAAATTGTAGGTGATATACCTTATGCTACCACTACTCAAGGTGGTAAAGTAAAGTTAGGTGAAGATAATGAAACATCTGCAAATGAAGCAGTACGAACAGACGATCCAAGAGCTGTTAAAGGTATTGATTTTGCGCTTACAGCTTTCACTGCTGACGGTACTAATATCAATTTAACTGTAGGTGCAGGTGTTTACAATAAAGATGGTGATAAAACAACAAGTACTACACTTACTATGTCTCAAACAGCAAGTACCTATTATATGGTATATGTTGATTTGAACAATGGTAGTATTAACTATAGCTCTGGAGCATCACCTCAAACAGCTCCTCTTACAGGACAAGCATTATATAGATTTTCTACAGATGCCAGTAATACCGTTTCTACAGTAGAAGATGTTCGTCCAATCTATACACTCTCACTTGGTGGTGGACTTGGACCTCTTGGGGTTCCAACTGACGGTACTTATACTGATGGACTTCTTGGACTTAATTCTTCAACACAAGTAAATGATGCTGTTGACGATATTAATGAAGTTCTTAAATACTTAGCCCCTGATGATGCTGAACCTTTAGAAGGAGATATAAATTGGAGTACTACATTTACATCAGGTAAAATTTCTGATGGTGTACCAACAAACGGATACCTCAATCCAGGAGATTCTACCTCTTTTATAACAAGAGATACTTCTTTTATAGGGACTACACCCGATCCATCAACAAAATTTCATCAAGCAGATACCGGAAGTTTGGCAATCTTCTTAGATGATAATCAAATGGATGATTTTGATTTAGAGTCCTACTTTAATGAGTCTGAAAGAGACGGGAATCAATCTTATACACCAGCAGCTTCTTCGGCTGGGTATATAAATGTTACATCCGTTGGTAAGTATAATGACTTTCCAATGTGGCAAAAAGGTAATGCGGAAGTTCGTTTTGGAACAACCTATGGAAATAGTAACTTAAGTGTAGGTGATCATCAAATACGCCTTGAACATGAAAGTGAAGCTACAAATACTACTACATTATTTGTTGATAATGAATCATCAAGACCCTCAATAGGTGATGTTAATGCAGTTGAAGGTGCAACAGTTAATTTTAAGTACCTCTCAGGTGTCAAATTTTATGGACTGAACACAGAATTTGATATTACTGTTAGTGCTGACTACTTATTTGAATATACATATATTGAAAATGATTTAATAGAAATAAGTATGCCTGGTGGAACAATTACCTTAGATATTTGGGATGATGCAAATATTTCTATTCCACCTCAATATGATGACCTCTTTTCCGCAACTAAAACACTAGTTTTAAATCAAAGTAATGTATCAACAACCGATGGTAGTATTGAAACAACTCCTTACGATCCTTGGGGAGAAGGAATTAGTAGTATTAATGCAGAAACACGATTAATAAATACTTACGGAAATGTTTCAACAGAATTGAATGATATTTTTCAAGATGAAAATAGGAGACTTCCTTCTTCTTATAACTTTGATAATGCAAGTGGAAGCTTAACTGGCCAATGGGATAGTACAGCACTTTTAAGTAATGGTGATGCTCAAGTATTTAATGGTTCATTAGTATATCCTAGTGGGAATAGCTCAACTTATCCTAATCCAGATCAAAATTCAAGTTTAGATTACTCTACATTCTCTGGAGATCAGGTATACTATAGATCAATGTATCAAGCTAGTACACCCCATAATTCAGGGCAATTACAGCTTGATAATATTACATGGAGTGCTATCTCAAATGGAAATGTTAAAGTTGAAATTAAACTGCCTTCTCAAAGTGGATGGCTCGATTTAGGTAAAGATTATAACGCCGCTATATTCTCTGGAACCGATGGTGACGGAGCAATGACAGGTCATTCACAATCAGGTAACTCTTTAATTATAAATTGGACAGCGGGAACATTATCCACTGCTAATAGTGGGTATCGTTACTTTGTAAGAATTACTCTTGCAAATAATTCAAATTCAATTACAAGGATTGCTGAAATTGGATGGTAATTAAAAGTTAATATATGTAAATAAATTGGGGGGTTTTATACCCCCCAATTTAAATAGAGAAAACAAATGCCATTAACTGATCAACAAAAATTAGATTTGGTATTTAAATCTCTTTTAGGACATGAAGAAACAGATATTAATAAGAAATGGTATGAAGAATTTGTTCTTACTACAACCTATCTTCATAATTCGGAGATTTATACTGATGATATAATAGCAACACCACCTTCTTCATCAACATCTGTAATTGAAGTTTATGATACCTTAACATTAACTCTCGATAATACTGTAATAAATGAACGTTGCTGGAAAGCAAAACAGACACCTGGTGATATAAGTTCACAGCAATTAACACATTTCATACACCCTAGATTTGGTCAAGACTACACAGTTCGTATTTTTGATAGTAATAACAATGAAATACCAACAACAGATGCTTCTAATTGGTTTTTCTTTTATGAAACAGGTGTTTTAATTTTTGAAAACAATCCCTCCTCTTATGGGTGGACACCCCCATTCAAAATAAAAGCTTATCGATATATAGGAACTTTTGGTTTTCCAGAAAAACCTACAAAACAAACAGATAGATTCATTCTTACAAATACAGATATAAACAATGGATATGTTGTGCTTTCACAAACACCTTCTTCTGACAAACACGTTTTTGTTATTTTGAATGGTATTGTATTAGATGAGGATGCTACAGATGGAGATTATACTATTTCAGGAAACCATATAAATTTTACTGCTTCTGGGCTAACACAACTTCAAGAAAATGATAAACTAATAGTTAGATACTACTATAGTAACTAGTTATTAATTTATCATTTTTAAAACATATCATAAAAAACAAAAGCTATACTTCTTTAATGAATACAGGGAACATTGAATTATGAGTAATAGTTTTTATACTGCCTCTAACCAAAATATGAAAGATTATAATCTTGGCTCAGATATGTTCCCTGGATATGGTCTCTTCGATGAAACCAAAACATATGTTGCAGGAGAGATTGTATTATGGAAAGGATTTCTTTATATTGTTAAATCTGGACATACAAGTACACCAAATAACAAAGGAGTTTTTACAAATAATCCTGAAACAGATAGTGCTTGGGAACCATATGAAACTACTTTTAAATCTGCCTATTGTTATATAAAAGCAACACAAACAACACTTGGTTCTTCAGATGTATCCATTATTTTTGATACTATAGGTTATAATGATAATATTATAGATAATTTAGATACTAACAGTGGAAATATTAATATTTCCACTGATAAATTATGTTTAATAATCGTAACACCTTTATATGATTGTACTTCTGGAACATCAAGAAGCGGTGCAAGGACTTTTGTTCAATATTATAATGGTCAAGATTGGAATAATGTTCCTGGAAGCTTAATTTATACTTATCACAGACAATATAATGTAGGTGAAACTGGTGGGGCATGTTCTTTTATAATAGATTGTAAAAATATTGAGAGTTTTCGTGTTAGAGCCAGACGTTATGTTGGAAATTCAACTATTAAAACAATGTCTGACAATAGTACAGGAACATTTTCTTTTACAATTGTAGAATTAGTAGGCGGTCCTGGGGCACAAGGACCACCAGGTCCTCCAGGAGCAGATGGAGATATTACATGGGAGGGTACTTGGAATTCTACAAGAAATTATTTAACTAATCAAGCCGTAGAATATCAAGGCTCCTCATATGTTTGTATACAAAACACTACAGCTTATCAACCACCAACAGACACAAATTATTGGGATTTAATGTCTCAAAAAGGTACTGACGGTTCAGGAAGTTCAATTCAAGTTAGAGATGATAATTCACTAATATCAAACACACCTCATACATCTTTAGATTTTATATATCCAATAGAAGCTTCTGATAGTGGTGGAGGAATTGCTACAGTTTCTTTTACTGAAAGACCACGCATAATGTATGGTGCATCTGGAGACCAAACTATAACATCAAATTCTACATGGCAAGTATTAAATCTTAATAAAAATATACTTGTTGCTTCTCAAATAACTCGTTCTGGCAATCGTTTATATGCTAATTCTAATTTACAATGCTTAGTATGTTATAATATTTTCTATTATCTTGATTCAGGTGATAATACAAGAAACACAATGCAAGCTGCTTTAAGATTAAATGGCAGTGCTATCTTAAATTATACTATGTCTGGAGCTTATACAAGAGGCTACATTTATTCTAAACATGCTAATAGTTGTATACCATATACTTACATTCAATTAGCACAAAATGATTACATAGAACTTGTCTTTCGGGGTAGTGATGACTATCAAAGCCCTCATGTTGGTGTAGAACAAAGTTGGATTTTATTTGAAATATTACGGTAGGAAATAAAATATGTTTATAATATACTACAAAGATAATGGAAGGGTATTTGATATATCTAGTACAGAACCAGAAAATTTAGCCAAAGAAATGGATGTAATAGAAGTTGAAGATACCACTGATATAACAACAGACAGTTCAGATTTTTACTATGTTGATAAAACAGATGGACAATTAAAGTTCAAAATTGAAGAATACCGCCAACATAAACTGAATCTATTACGTTATTACCGTAAGAATAAACATAAGGAAGGTTACTATTCTGAAACATTTGATAATACTTTCCCTTGTCAAAGAGAAAATTTAGATGATTATACAAAGCTTATTCGTTGGATGAGAACAAATAATATTGCAACATTTGATATTTCTTTATATGAAGATGGAAAAACCTTAACAATGACTGCTGATGAAATTGAAACACTATTAAATGAAATAATAGAATATGGTGTTATAACTTTTAATGAAACAAAAACCAAATACCTTGCAATATTAAATGCTAAAACTAAAAAAGATTTAGATGACATTATATAGGATTTTTACACAATGGGTAAAACTCAAATTCGTGGGAGACAAATATGTATAAATGATATTACTGGAGCCAATATGGCATCCCCTATAGGTATCTTTGATGAGACTAAAACCTATAATGCCTTTGATGAAGTTATATGGAATGGAAGAAGCTACCAAGTTAAACCGGGGATAACTATAAATCCTACAGATGAAGGAGATTTATCAAATTCACCATCCAATAGCCCTGATAATTGGATTAAATCTGAAAATATAAAATGGTATCACTCAAAACAAACTGGTGCTGATATAAAATATTCTAATGCAAAAAAATATTATTTAAAATTAGATTTCTTTTATTATACTCCACCAAACATAACTGGTTTGGATGAATTCACATTTGTATTTGTATTCAAAAATAATACTCTTCTTACTCCTGGAACAGATTACAAAAAACCAAACCACAACTATGCAGGAACCTCAGATTATGTTAGAGAAAGCCTTGAAATTATTACCTCTTTTAATTCTTCAGATGTATTTGATGTATACTACTATGAATACAAAAATGATTTTGTCCCTTCATTAGGATTAACAAGAAATGATAATCATCCTGTTAATAATACAAAAATAGTCAGACGTTTTCATTATGATGATAATAATATTATTTGGAATGGATATTTAGATTCCTTATCTTACCTCACTGAAGATAATGCATATTCTATTACTTATAAATCTTACAATGGAACTTACCAATTTACAGTAAATAAATACTATGCAAATGCATTTGAAGTAATAAATATAGGCAACTTTAAATTAAGTCAAACTAATGGTTGGTGTGTAGAATTATGGCACTACGGAAAACATAAGAGAAATAAAACTTTAGGTGTTAAATACCGCAATGTCCCAAAACAGCTTTCAGCATCTAACCAATTTTATATTGGTATTCTATCTTATACTAGAGGAACATGGAAAGCTCGTATGAGACATGTTACTAAAAATATTGTTACTGAATTTTCTGAAGAAGCTATTTTTTACAGAAGGGGTTCTATCTATAAAAAAGGAAATACAAAAGACCAATTTTTAGGAATTGTGGAATTTATAGGACTTTTTTAGTTTTTACTGGGAGATACGTCTCCCATCTTTTACTGGAGGATACGTCCCTCATTATTTTTACTGGTGGATATGTCCACCATAAAACCCTACTATTTATCTGTAGATATGACAATCCCCCTTTGGGGGATTGCCCTCTATCTATAGCTCTGAATAGTAGGGTTTTTTTATTTTATATGAAAACATTTAAAAAATAAACCATTTACAAGGAATAAAATAAAAATGCAAAGTATTCGTTCAATTTTAGACAAAGTTTTTCCAAAATTGAGAGCAATAGAGGAGAATCCACTTGTTACTGTAATACGTATAGATTCTCAACAATCTACTAACCCATTTGATCCGGTTACAGAAGAGGACTATAATGAAGAAATAGTTGTGCCATGCATTTATAGCGAACAACCAGAAATTGTTTCTTCTAACAATAATATAACTACTCAACAACAAATGTACTTTTATATACAAGATACAGATTTACCAGAAGTCAAAATGTCTGATAGATTTATATTTAATGAAACTCGTTATAAGCCAACCAATAGACAAAATCTATTCGGTTTATGGAAAATAAAAGTAGATAAAGAATAAAGAGGGGGAATGATTTGTGGCTGTTTTTGACAAAGAAAGAATTCAAAAATTAAAACTATCAAAAAGACAGGATGGCTCTGTTCAAATTACAGTTGTTTTAGCTCAAGGTGAATCCTTATATGAAGAAATACGTTCTGGAGTTGATTGGCTTCTCCCATTCTACGGAAACTCACTACCAAATGGTGGAGAAAATGAAGTATCTATTGTTTCAGAACAAGATTTAGTAACAAAACAAAGCATTACTTATCTCGTTAAATCAGAAATGGATAGTTATGTTCGTATTAATAAATCTTTTTCGTTTCGATCTATTCCCAATGGACTCTTAGCTGTATACAGTCATATTCTAATGCCAAAAGCAATAATACCTTCTATAAATGAACCTGATTTACAAATAAAAGTACGCCCTACAGATGATGTCTATGGAGCAGAAGGATGGACAGTAAAAGAAATTTTTGATGAATTAAAACTTAAAGTGGAAATACCCGCTGTTTTAAATTACCATGTCTATGAACTTAATGTCAAAGCTGGAACTCCTGTCATAGCAATGCTACAAACATTATTTCCATTTCCTGGAGTAAACATTAACCGTTTTGGAAATAGTTTCTATGTAAATTTTTCTGATAAACCTTCATGGAATAAAATCTTATATACTTGTAAAAAAACAGGTTATACAAAACAAGAAGTTAGGTATTTTAATACAATTGTTGGTGAAATGGCAGAACCTTTATATGTAGAAGGTATTTCAGAAGATTATGATTACAACCAATATTTGACTATGGCACTAAATCTTGTTGGTGGTGTGTATGGATTAGTACACTCAGAAATGGAATCTACATCTATCAGTAATTATATAGAAGAAATGTACTCTGCTGATAATAAAGAAAACGAAAATAGTGAGGAATAATCATAATGTCAATAATATATAGCTCTGGAATTAAATTAACTATCTCAGAATTAAGAGGGTTTGATATTGATATCAGAAGTCATACACGTCAAATAAATCTGTGCGATATCGAAATTATAGCTAAAATGCCAAATATAGTTGACCATGATTTAGTTATAGTCCCAATTAGAGAAACAGAACATCTCAATAAAACAAAAGGAACTGATAAAGAAGATTCCCCATCATTTGTTCAAATATATGAAAGTCAAGAAGATAGTCTTATCCAATCAGTATTTGTTACCCCTGACTTAAAATCTCTTGAACCTATATCCAAAAGAATTGGAAAACCACTTGGACGCTTTTCAACTATAACAACTCTTACTGGCAATGATTTATCTGCTGGGACAAGTGAATATTATTTTTCTATTAATTTCAATGATTTATCATATTATAAAGATATGATTGTTGCTCCTGAAGGATTTTTTGCATTAATATGCCATAATAAATTAGAAAATCATCCAAACAATCATACAGAAATGCTCGAATGTTTCGATTTTAATAATATCTATACCATGGGTATTACAGATAGCACTCATATTTTCCCAACAAATTTTATGGATAATTACTGTACTATGTTTTTCTGTATAATATATATTCCTTTATCAGGAACTTGGTACTTTGGTATAAACGGAAATGATGCATGCGAAATAGAAGTTAATGGACAGGTTGTAGCATCTAAATATGGTAGTGGGGGCTTTCTAAGCAATCCTGCAAGTGGTTCAATCGATTTAGAAAAAGGTTACTATCCACTTATAATAAGGCATGAAGAAACAACAGGTGGTGATGGAGTAAAAGGTTATGTAAAACACAATGAAGGAGATTCTTGGACAAATTTAATTGTTGATGACATAGTCAACAATTTATCTATGGTAGCTTATACATCATTATATAATAATGTGGAAGAAATAAGCTCAGAAGAAAACTTTGTTGTTTTTCCTGATAATATTGAAAATATACAAACCTCCTTATTATTTCTAAATTATTATCTTCCTGTAGCAATTTTAGCTAGACAAGGAAATAATCTTTTTGATTTTGATTTTAAAAAAATGTACTACAATGTTAAACCCAAAATGGTTACTTGTAAAAATGCCTTAAATGGATTCAATGATGTCAATAATCTTCTTAATGATAAAACACTTCCTTATCCTTCTAATCAGTTATTTGGAGTTGAATATGATCCGAGTTACCCAATTTATTCAAATATAACATTTACTTATAATAATAGACAAATTGATAGTATTGAAATAACTGAATATCCTTCTTTTCTTAGTAATGATTTTACTGAGGATAACTTACCTACAAAACTGGTGTTAACTATAAAAGATGGCAATGGATTTTTTTATGCTTCTGAAAGAATAATAACTACATATTTTGACGAAACTAATTCTGTTAATGTTGATGTTCTTGAAAATATTGGCAATTCAACAACTATTATAAAGAAACAAAAACAAGGAACCACTATTATTTCTTTTAAAAAGCCTTTAATTGTTTCAGAAATACAAATCTATCCTATATTTGACGATGAAAAAATAACTAAATGGGGGGCTATTACATCTTTACATACTACTTTATCCCTTTCAAATAATGTATCTATGATGGATAGTACAGGTAAATTAGTACCTGCCCATTCTCAGGAAACTGAAGCTGTTACCGTTAGAAAATATGATTTAATAGGAACAATACCTGCTGTATTTAAACCCTACAATCTTCCTGGTGACATTAAACGTTCATCTGAACTGATAATGTTTTGTTTGGATGTTGCTGGTAATATTCCTGATTTTGATACTTATGGAAGTGTATATACTTACAAAAATGATGAAATCCATTTATATGAAAATTTATCAATAATTCTATCTACTTACAGAAATTATACTGATAAACAAAACCAATTTAATTGTTATAACGACTATGAAAAAACAAACTTACTTGATTGGGCATATATAGGACATGATATAAACTCTAATCATCAAATAGTTACTGATTATCAATCTTTTACTATTGAAGTTTTTAATGATAATTCATCAGCTTTAACAAATTATATTGTTGATGTAAATATAGCTAACGTTGGTGTAGAATATTCTGCTGTTGATTCTAATAGCAACACTGTTGAAATAGCTGGAATAACATCTAATGGTGAATTAACAGATTCCATAGATGATTGGGATACAAATAAAGCCAGATTAATAGTGCCCAATATACCTGCAAATAGCAGTGAATTAATTACTTTAACTGTTGGTAACTTTACCGACCCATCAACTATGACAGGGAATAGTGGTGCTTCAATTGAACCAGTATATAAAGTGAATCCTACATATATTCCATTCACCGTTGTAAAACTTCCTACTGTACCACCAAATAGTACTGTTAGAACATTTTTATATGAAGATTCAAACCCATCTCCTTCTATAAGTAGTTATGATTTACCACTTAATATACCTATGTATAAACTAAAAATTATCAATCTCAGTTCCAAAGTGATAGAAGATGCTGAAATACAAATAGATGTTGAAGAAGTAACATCTATTTTTTCTAAAATACCTTTCAGAGTATTTAATCAAAATACTCTTGAAATGTATGAAACTATTCCCATTAATACAGATAACTCCTACCCAAGAAGTATAGATGAATGGGATGGAAAATATATAGAAGTAAAAATTACAAGTATTCCTCCTGAAGAACCGCAAATCCTTTATCTGAAAATAGCTAATTTTAGTGATGTAGATATACAAACTGTTTTTCCAAAATACTATCTTTACTTTGGATTAGATGGTTTATATCATTTTTCAAATGGTAGTATGGTAGATTCATCTGGAAATAAAATGCATGGAACCTCTTATGGAACATGGTCTTGCGCAGATAAAAATTATCATCCATATCAAGCTATAGCATTTGATGGGGATACATCATGGGCTGAAATTCCTATGAATATCTTTGGTAACAGGAATACAGACTACACAATATCATTTTGGTTTAATATAACAAATGTTTCAGAGAATATAACTCATCCAAGACATATCTGTTATTTTGATAATAGTCTTGAATTTAAATTTGGTAATGATTTTGATGGTTATAACTTACTTGTAAAAAATATACAGAATAATGATGTATTATCTTCTGAATTTAAAGGTGATGGATGGCATCATGTTGTATATAAACAAGTAAACAATGATGCTACTTATCTATACATTGATGGTACATTAAAGATTAGTACAAATGCTTACTTTACACGAAATTCATCTTCGTCATTATGGATTGGAAAAGGAAATGCTACTGGGAATGAATTGCCTTTTTTTCGTGGTAGATTTGATGAAATGAGACTCTATAACCGTCCTTTAAGTGATGGAGAAATAGAAGCTTTATTTGAAACTTATGAAAGAAATTCTTATGATTTACAAATTGATGGAGAATTAACTTCAAATATATTAACACCCTCTTCCAGAATAACTAGTCTTGTAGACATAAAATCTCTCGGTGGAACACCATTATTGATTTACAAATACTTTAATGTCCCTGAAACTGTTATTGAATTTCTTACTTGATAAACTTAAAACTTTATAGTATATTTATCTAAAATACTAAAAAGGAGTTTACTTATGAAAAAAATAGAGCTTCTCAATAAAGTTCCTAAAGATAAAGATAAATTTTTCTTTATTGGTGTTTCAGGGTCTCGTAGTTGGAATAATTTTAAAGAGTTTGATAGTATACTTTCTGCTGTTTACTTAGCTGTAAGGGAAGCTTTTATGTTAGACAAAGAAAATATAGCTATAGTTAGTGGTGGAGCTAAAGGTGTGGATTCTATGGCTGAAAGATGGGCTTCTGAAATAAAATTACCTATGTATGTAATAAATGCTGATTGGAAAAACATTGGTAGAGCCGCTGGACCAATTAGAAATACAAAAATTGTTGATACTTCAGATGTTATCGTGGCTTTTCCAAAATCTTCGAGTTCAGGAACTTGGGATACTATTAAAAAAGCAGAGAAAAAAAATATCCCTATTATGGGGGCTATTATAAACAATGACAGTGAAAATTTGGACAAAGAAAAAGTATTTAACAACTGGAAGAAATTTGTTGATTCCATCTCTCCTTCATAGTCGTTTCCTTGAGAAAAAAGGGGATAAAACAAGATTAGTCCCTAAAATCTTACCTCATATAGCAAAAGACCCCCGCTACAAAAAATCTGTATGGTTTCAAAAAACTCTCGTGAAACCAAATGAATTTATAAACAAAATACTCCCTAAAAAGAAAACAACTTCCAAAAAAGTAGAGGATATTACTTTTAAGAGTATGATGGAAGATGCTACCAGAAAGGTAGGAACCCACCTAAATCCTTTCTATTCTTTTTCAAAAATAAAAAACAGCTATGTTGTTACAATCAATAAATATGATAAAAGTATTACAAAAATCCTTGCTCGTGAAAAAGATTCTCCCCCCAAAAAACTAACAGACTTCTATACAAACAAATTATTAAAAGGATTCTTTGAAAACCCAAGGTTCCATGAATTATTAACAGATTCCCATTATATTATACTACCTCCTGTTACAAAAGGGAAAACATCTAAAAATACATTATTGGGTAAAACTGCTAAAAATTTATCTGACAGCATAAATGCTTGGCGCAAAAAACAATTAGAAAAAATAAATAATGAAATTGAAAAAACCAATAAAAAAAGATACCCAAAAAAGTATCAAGCTTTACATGATCTAAAAGCAAGAATCTCACATGATATTAAAGTGGTAACTCTTGGTGAAAAAGAATTTCAAATAAAAAAATTTCCTTTTCATTTACGTGAAAATTATATTCAAGAAAGATTCACAGAAAAATATTTAAATGGTGATTTCAATAAATTTACTGATATAGCTAAGGCTAAATACTTCCTGCTTGATGATTCAAGTACTACTGGGTCAACTATGAAAGCAGTTGAGGAAACATTAAAAAATTTGAGGGAAGGCAAAAAAACACCTAGTTATGATAAAATAGCAGGAACTTATGTATCTGAAAACCCCATTTTTTATTTACATGAAAATAATTTAAGGGCTTCTAAAAAGATTAAAAAGTAGTTTTTCTAAACAAATTCTGTAGTTTTAACATATCTTTTGTAACCTCAATTTCATTTTTCCGTATCTTCTTTCGTATAAACCTCACTAGTGATTCAAGATTCTTAGTATTACTACCATATATATAATCTATATCTATGTTTAATTTTTCAAGAAGAGATTTTAAAACATTTTCACACAGAATTTGTTTTTGTGTAGGAGACATTTCTTGAGAGTCATTATTACTTACATTAAGCAACTCCTCTTCAGTATCAGTTTCATTTTCTTTTACTGTTGGTAACTCTCCTCTAACTTCAGCTTTTATCATTTCTATTTCAGTATCTACAGAAATACGCTTTCTTTTATTGTTCTCTAATGCATTAAAATTATCAATAAATTTGGATGTCTCATTTTCTATATAATCACTAAACTCTTTCTCATAATCCTGTGAAGCTTTTTCTTTATTAGCAAAAATCTGTTCGTTATCTTCATACTGCTTTTTTAACCTATCTGATATTTTCTTTATAATAGATAAACCATTAAGCCAAAATGCCTGATAGAAATACACAGAACAACGAGTTCTATCAATATCAAAACGAATATTTTTTATATTCGATGCAGATATTTCATTAAATGCTGATGTAAACTCATCAGAATATTTTTTCCATCCATAAAAACGGGATTGTATCACAGAACCATACATGATAAACATAGCATTTATCATATGTTTAAAAAGGCGTTGCTTTATTTTTTCAACTTGTAACAATAATATTTCTATATCTTTACATATATACACTGTTGGATTATTTATTTTTGATAGCTTTAGTACCTTTCTTATATAAAAATTCATGTAACATAAATATTCATACTGTTTATATAAATTCCCCCAATAAGGATCAACCTCTTTTGGATGTGTAAAATCTTTTAATTTACCTGTTTCAAGAATATAAATTACTCTTTCAATAGTTGGAATTTTAGATTTAAATTTTTTCTTACCTTTTCGTTTTCTACGTCTTTTATTTACGTTACCCTGTACAAATATACCCCTTTGATCACCATGATTATTAGAAGTTTGTTCTTTAATATCAATTTGATATTGTAGTGACACAATAATGTAAACCTCCTATAATACTGAAAAATTTATTGAACCTTCTTTAGTCATATAATCATCATACAAAATTATTTATAAATATGCAAATCATTTCCATAAGATAGAATATAATTATTTATAAATAAAAAACCAAATTACAAGTCTATACTTGATTTTCAATTGATTTCTCTTAAAACATTATAAGTAAAAAGCCTTTAAAAACAAACTAAATTTTGTAACATAAGGAGAAAACAAAAATGCCAATTACAAGCTCAGAACTTTTGGTTTATAAATCACAATATATGGTAGATGATTCTAGCTTAAACGGTGGAATCATGACAAGTAACCCTTCTTTATCAGGTCTTAAAAACAATATTTTTCCTGATGTTCCTGATAGTGAAAGACAAACTGGAAGTACAAAACTTAGAAAAGTTTTTTGGAAAGTAGCCGATGCTGAAAATGGAACTTTATTTGATTCTAAAATTTACATAAGACAATTCACAAATGGAGAAGATTATGTTACATGCTTTCTTGGAACTCAAACAGATGTTGAGGATGATTTAACTGGTACTGAAAGACATTATGGTAATGGTTGGATGACAAACAATGTAGCTGCTGGAGCAACTTCATTTGATATTACTGTTGAAAGTGCTTCAATAGCCTCTGAAATATTTCAGAATGGGGATTCTATATGGATAGGAGATGGAGTAAATGAAGAGTTTCATGAAAATATTACTGTCTCTGTATCAGGAGATCAAGTAACTATTACTCTTGATAACGGAACAGGTGATATGGTAAATAATAATTACAATTCCGATTCAGTTGTAAGTAGTGTTTTATCTGTTGGAAATATTCACACAAGTTGGGATAATTGGACTGAAACTTCTACTTCAGGAACTTATGATGAAACTACACATCCTCCAATTCTTGATAATATTGGTTGTATAGAACAAGAATGGACAATAACTTTTAGTAACTCCACTCAATTTATTTGCTCTGGCAATATCGTGGGCAATATTGGTTCAGGAGATATATCAACTGATTTTTCTCCTGATAATCCTGATTTTTCAGGACACCCTTATTTTACACTTGAATCAGCCGGATGGGGTGGAACATGGGCTTCAGGAGACACTATAGTATTTAGTACTCATCCATCAGCTATACCTATATGGTTCCGTAGAATTGTTCCTGCGGGATGTTCAAGCACAACAAATCAATTTATACATGCTCTTACTGGTGAATCAGCATAAATTACACACAATAAAAAAGGAGTTGCTTAATTAGCAACTCCTTTTTCTGTTTAAGAATCCTCAGATTCCAATTTCTTGAAAGAACCTTTGTGCTTCTTCTTTACTTCCACAATTCCAATATTAGAAACTACATCCTCACCAAGACGCTTTCTGGCTTCCTGAATCTTTACTTTTACCAACTGTATAAACTTATCAAATCCACAAACATCCAAAAGATCCGTAGGTTCTATATCAATAGTTTCAACATCAGAAAGGACATACTTAAATATATTCCCAATAAGGACAGAAACATCAGAAATTTTGGCTTCTTTCTTAAGTTTCTTAGTAAGTTTATCTCTTTCTTTGGTAAGAGACTTTATTTGTTCATCAAGTCTTCCAGCTTCGTCCACCATATTTTTAATTTCTTCGTTAGTCATAAGAATACCTCCTGTCTAAGTTTTTCTCTTAATGTATATTATATATATCGGTATGTCAAGAAAAAACTTTAATAAAAAAATGAATTTTTATTTAACTTTTATATAAATATAAACATTTAATATCAGTTTGTCAAGAGAAAAAAATAAATTTTTTACCCGATAAAAGAAAATTCTTCTATCGGGTAAACAGGAGATATTACTTTGACATTAACCACCGATATATTTTTCCATAAAACGAGCCGCTAAATGATGAGCTTTCAATTCATTCTTTATTTTATGTGTAAGTGCCCATGTAAGAATATTATAGGCTACCCAAAGTGTAATTGTACTTCTGGCATTTTCCATATCAAAAGTGTTATCGACTGCCTTTCTTGCTCTTACACCTATAGAACCTTCCAAAGTTTCCATAAAAGCATCTTTTTCAACTTCTTTGGAATTGAGATTATTAAATATAGTCTCAATAAGATGTTTATCAAAAATATTGTCCAAAAAATCCTTAGTAGTAACCTGAAATGTATTTTCTATTTTCCGATCGAGATGGGTAAATCTTACACGGTTTTTCAAAACCCTTCCAAAAGCCATTCCATTCTTACAAATTGAACGGAAAAGTCCAAATTCAATAATACAAGTACTATTAAAATCATTTATCATTGTAATGCGAGGACGGAAAGTTTCATTTGCATTACCATTGTCACTCTTATAGTATGTTGTTGGCAATTGTGTCTCAAAAGGCTCTATATTATCAAGTTTATAGTCAATCTCAGGAATAGCATGTACAAGCATCTTGGCATAGTTATTATAAAACTTTACCTTATATTGAATATCTGGACGTTCTGGATAATTATCAAGAACTTTATCCACATTGTTTACAAAACTTGATATAGCATCACGATGATGAAGATAAGTATACCTACATGATTTTACTGTTGGAACAAGATTCCATTGATTTTCTATGTTTACCAAAGGTACAGTGCGTCCATAAATATTTCCCGGTGTACATGTAGAACCATCAGGGAGTTCAACTGTCTGTATATTTGCTGAAATTGTTTCAGGGATAAAAGTTCCACCTATTTTCATTTTATACCTCCTTGAGATTTAAAATAACAATTAACTTTGAAATAAATATACACTTAATAAAGTTATATGTCAAGTCAGAAATCAAAAAAATATAAAAATAAAGATAAAAAACATTTCAAGGAAAATATCTAACTGAAAACATTAAAAAAAGAAATAACAAAAGGAGTTCAAAATGCCAACATATCAATATAATGGTAGTATAACTTTTGTAAACAATACATATCAAATACATGCAGAACCAGGAGATGTAATAACCACACCTTTTGTATTACCATCTGAATGGAGTGATTTTCAACTCACAGATGCTTCTGATATAGATGCACAAATAACAAATACTCTACGTCCAATAATTCCACCCGGTGGTAAAGTTCAAATTAATATTAAAGATTATGCGTATATCAGTATACTTAAGGGTACTGGAGATGGAATAATTCGTATAAACATGATATCTAACACCTTAGTAGTAAATACCATAGCAGATATTGGTGATTCTTTAGGTGCAATAGATATAGATATGCAAGAGTATCCTTTAATAGATACAATAACATTAGAGGGTCCCTCCACCAATACAGAAAGCGTAGAAGCTATTGTTGTAAGATCACAATGGGGAATTAGAACCCAATATGCTACAAGTAGTAGTGGTGGAAGTGGAACTTCCTCTTCTGGAATTGATAATATGACAACAAGACTTGATTATGAAGGTGGAAATAATATTATTTATGCTGGATATGCTCAACCGGGCTCGGAAGAAACTGACCCTGTATGGCAAATACGGAAAATGGAATACGATGGTAATGGAAACCTAACATCAGTAAAATTTGCAGGTGGAACAGCTGCATTTGATAAAATATGGAATAATAGAGATTCTTATACATATGGTAGTTAAAGCCATCCATAATTAACATAAATCTGTAGGCGTAATACTGTATGATTAGATAACCAACGATAGGGATCAAGGAAATCTACTAATTCAAGATGCATTTTTCCTTGACTAGTTCGTAAACCCCTTCCAATAGCTTGTATTGTTTGTATTTCATCTTTAAGACCAGCAGCATTTATCACTGAATTAAGAGAAGGTATATTTATACCTTCTCTCCATACATCAGAACAAATAACACAAGAAATACTTTTCTTGTTAAGAAAATTTTTGATTTTATTTCTATCCTCTTTTGCAGTATTACCATAAACTATAACAGGAGAAAAGTTATATTTACTCTCAGCTATTTGTTTAAGTATCTTAGCATGTTCTATCTTTTTTATAATAATTAGAGTTGTTTTGCCTTTTTCACTTCTTTCCTTAACTGCTTTACAAATAAGTCTATTCCTTAATTTATTTTTGACAATACCTTGAGCATACATACTACGATAATTCGAGACTTTAGTCGCAATAGATTCATTTAACGGAACAGAAATTAAAGTTATCTTTGGTTTCACGATAATCCCCTTATCAATAGCTTCTTGAATTGTAAGATTAGCTATAACTTCTCCAAGCAAACCCTCAATATTAAGAAGTTTTTTTCTTTTCTTTGGTAAAGTTGCTGTAAACCCTATTCTTATTGGTGACATTAAATGGGATAAAATATGACTATACTCTCCATCAGGGTCTTGTACATGATGACACTCATCAATTATAACAGCTTCAAATTCTGCCGCATACTTCTTAGGGTCTATTTTTGCTAAAGTCTGACGTGTAGCTATTACTACATCACCAGACATATCTTTAACATCACCTGTAAATTCTGTCATGTTAAACCCAAATTTCTTAGAATCTTCTAAGAATTGATGAATAATATCCGTATTGTGTATAATTATAAGTGTCTTATAATCTTTTAACATTGACAGAATTCCAAAAGCCAATATGGTTTTACCAGAACCAGTAGGTGATAAAATAACCCCCCTTTTGTTATGATAGAAACTGTTTAAAATTTTGATTTGATCTTCACGAAAAGTAATTCCCTTAAGTATAGGCACTTCCTTTATTGGAATATCCCATTCATTCTTTCCAATTAATTTATAAGGAACACCATTAACCCGACAATAATTTAAAACTCTATTAATTAACCCTGTAGGAAATTTTTCTCCATCTCTAAGAAAAGACCTTAATTTTTCAACACGTTTTTTCCCAAATCCAGTAGAAATATAACACACATCGGTATAAGTCATACATTTATTCACAAAAGAAATAGACTCTTTATTAATACGACTTTCTACAGGATTAACTACTTCAATTATAACTCTTCTTGGTTTCATTTCTCTCTCATAAACTATCTAAAGAAAAACATCTGTTACTTTTTGGGTACAATCTTTATTGTTTTTGCAGACTTATCTTTTATAATTTCACAAGTTCCTTTCTTCTTTAAATTAAACAAATGAGACCTCATTTTCTTAACAGCATTTTCCTCTGTTATATCAAACATTTCTGCAATTTGCTTTACTATTTCATCTTGTGTCAATCCTTTCTCAAAAATTGGGTCCATTTTTTCAGCATTAGACCCTAAACGGTGACCATATTTATTTACGTTTTTTCTTGGTTTCCTAGTTTTAACAGGTGGCTTACTTGTTTCTTCAGGTATCTTTTCTTTTAATTCTTCCTTCTCTTCTATAGAAGGAGTAACCTCCTTTTCCTTAGCAGTATCTTCCTCTTCTACTACAAAAGGAGTATCCTCCTTTAATTCCTCCTTTTCTGTTTCTTTTGCATCTGAGGAGTCAACAGAATTAGAAGTTTTATCTTCCTCTTCATCTTTAGATACTGTAATAACTACTTCCTCTTCTGATGAAGTATCTGAAATTTCAGATTCTTCCTCTTTCTCAATCTTTACCGTATCAGAAACTACTGACGCTGTACTTCTTTTACTTTTTACAGAAGATATACCAATTTTATCATCTGGACTAATAATAGATATCAAATTATCACAAACACCATTATAAAAAGCTATTACTGAATCTGGGAGAAGATGTTCTTTAGATGCTGGTGTCAATTCAATTGCATCCATAAACTTATTCACTATAGTTTTAAAAGTTGCTTCTGTAATTTCACCTTCAAATACAAACTTTTTTTCAATAATTTCACACTCATTAAATTCTGCTAATGCTTTTTCAAAAAACTCTTTACTTGTCATTTTTTTCTATCTCCTTATCTTTTATTTTATCTAAAATTGAAAAAAATACTTCTGCATCTAATACTATTATTGGTTCATGCCTATTTTTCTTCACTACAAGCATCCAATCTGTATTTGCATAAGTATTTTCTTTAGCTTGCTTTATCCAACTTAATATATGCCATTTTTCTTGCCATTTACATTCTACAGAAAAGGGGAACATTTTTTTGGCTTTACCCACAAGACGTACATCAACACCAGGCTGTCCCATTTCACGAGGAGCTATCATCTCATCTTTTCCCCAAGGAAGCCCTATAAGATTAGATATTTGTTCAGCAGTCCAATTCTGTAAACGTCTGGCTTTACTTTTAGCAGAAGCCACAGAAATACGTTTTTTCTTTTTACTCATTTAATTTACCAAATCAGTTTTTTCGGACCATGGCTCATTAATACCTGTTATTTCAAAATCAACTTCCAATGGAACAATAATCCAAGGATTTTCCTCAACAAGTTTTTTTGTCATAATATATTCCATCGTTTCAATAACTTCATCCTGTTCATCTGGACACAAATCCACAATTATACTATCATGTATCTGTCCGATAAGTTTAGATTTCCACTTTCTTTCCCTTTGAATATTTATTAATTCTATAAAACTCCACAAAAGACAATGAAAAGCTGTATTTTTACAAATTATACCATCTGCAACAAATTGATGCAAATTATCATTAACTGACATTGTATAAGTATAATCCTTTTCTTTATGAATCTGTATATCTTTAACCTTATCAAAACAATAAAATCGTGTACAAATATATTCAGCCTCACTCTTATCAAATAACGTATGAGATATACTATTTCTTAACAAAGAATTAAAAATATTCTTTATTCCATATTTTACAATTTCAACGGGAAATTTGCAACAATTATAAATCTTATGTAAAAGATTCTGTTTATTTAAATATAAGTCTGTAGGTAATATTTGATCATTAATTCCAAACTTATAAGGTGTTTTTTTATATGGAAAGGGATTATGAAACTTAAAATTAGGAAGTGCTATATAATCCCCTACTTTTAAATCTTCAAATTTTACCCATTCCAAATGAACATCTTTAAACTCGTGTCTAATATCACAATCTAATTTCAATCCTGATTCTAATGTAACAGTTGCTAAACGGCATTTACCTCTATTAACACCTATTGCCGGTTTCCACTCAAAACCTGTCCATACCTTAACAACTTTATTAACAAGTGAATCAATACGATACTCCCCTTTACTTGTTAAAACTTTACAATGTCCTTGCAAACATCCCTGCACCGGATAATTACTACATTCTTTTTTGGACATAGGACTTGTTAACCTAAATCCGAAAGGTGTCTCTATATATCCATGATCTCGGTAGAATTCAGTGATTTCTGTTTTCCATTTATCATAAATTTTAAATCTTTCTTTCCAAAAAATATTTTCAACATGATGACAGTGTTCCTCAAAAACATCATAAGTTGTCATTGGTCTTTCAATAACAACTCCTGTTACTGGGTCTCTTACACTAACTTTACATGTTTTTAAATGTTCTTTTAATGGAACACCATCTTCTGTCTTAAGGTCAAGACAATTTTCCCATAAATTATAAGCACAAGATTTATACCAATCCCCATAAAACTGTGGGAATACCCAACAGTTTTTAGCAAAGAAACGTATTTTTTTAGATACATTCTCTGGTTTTAGCATCCATATATCACAAGCTGTATCACGATGCATATCTGTACCAGATTCAAGAATATATCTAATCATATTAGGGTCTTTATGAATACATGCCCCAATACGTACTTCCAAAGACCCAAAATCCCCTTCAAGAATTTTATGCCCTGGACTTGGAATAATGCCACCTCTGACTATCTTTTTAACTAAATCTATTCTGATTGGAAGATTTTGAGCGTTTGGATTAGAACAAGAGGAACGATATGTCTTTGGAATATGTAAATTATATACAGGATGAATTTTATTATCAAAGGAAACCTCTATTTTAAACTGATGAAGATAAGTATTCTTAGCTTTATCAATCATACGGTATTCAAGCAATTTTTCACAAAAAGAATTTCCTTGATTAGCAAACTCTTGAATTACCGTCTTATCTACAGACTTAGCACCTGTAGCTGTTAATTTATTTGTTGTAAGATTCAATATATCATATAATATAGTTGGCAGGTCTCTTGTTGAACGTATTTTCGGTTCCCTTCTAAATCTTTTTTTAAATTCTTTTGAGGCTTTATGGTTTAATAGTTCACTTTCAAGTGTTACTAACCTATCTTCAAGCTCTTTGTTTTTCTTATTATAATAATCTACATCAACACACCACCCTTGCTTCTCAGCTTGAGATAATGCTAATATTCCTTTATGAAAAAATAATCGAGCTTTTTTACGACTGTCTTTATCTCTGTTCAAAATTTTAGCCTGATCATTATAAATCCACATCGTAAACAAAGAATCTTGAGCATTATATTTAAGTAAGCTTCTAAGTGGAAATTCATCAAGTCTATTCCGAACACTTCCTTTCAATGGAGTCATATATTTTTTTACTTCTGTTTCATATCCAACAATTCCATACCGAATAAATGTTTGAAATTTAAGACTGGATATACCTCCTCTATTATCAAGGATATGAGAATTAACCATTGTATCCCAATACCATCCCTTTACATCAGTAAAGAAAACAGATGACCAATGATCTTCATATTTCAAATTATGAGCTATCTTTTTTATGTTTGGATTTTCTAAAATTCTACTCCATAAACTTTTTATTTTTAACTGTTCTTTTTCCCCAAAATGACCAGTATATTGATAGGGTATAGCAAAAGCAAAATCATTATCCCAAGCTACAGATATAGACCATATACGGTGTTCTGGATGGTAAGGTTTTAGTCCTGAAGTTTCATAGTCAAAAGCTATTATATCTTTTTTCATTGTCTCTCTTAAAAGAGAAACAACCTCCCGAAATGAAACTACCTTTTTTATCTTAGAATCTATAAAATCTATACCAAGCTTTACAGGAGCTTCTTTAGAAAAACAAGATTTAGCAAATACCAAATCTCTATCAAAAATTTTACTAAGAAGAACATCGTGTTGATTTCTAAGGATATAAGAGGGATGAAATAAAGGAATAACCCAGCAACCCAACTCATAGTCAGGTATACACCAACGCCTCCATTTTGAAATTGATCTTTTTTCAAGACCAAATCTATTCTTAAAATAAGAATTAGCTGCAACTTCTCCAAAAAGCCAAATTACCTTTGGTTTTAACTTTTTAATTGTTTTTTCAACAAGATAATTCCAACAGCAGTTAATTTCTTTATCTTTTGGCTTTCGATTAAATGGAATATGACAATTTACAGCATTAATCTTCCAAAAATCCTTGTCTAAATCTAAACCAAGTATTTTTAAACGGAGACGTAGTAAATTTCCTGCTTTTCCAACTAGTTGTTTTCCTAAAGCATCTTCTTTTTCACCTGGAGCCTCAGCAATTATTAAACATTTTAATCTACCTTCCCCTGTATATTCCATTTTGGGGGAATTACATCTTTTATAAAGAGAACATTCCTCACACAACAACTCAGGAAACATTAAAGCTCTTTCTCTTCTTTTATTTGACAACTGTAAATTTTTATTTACAGGTACAGAATCATCAAAAAAGAAACCTTCCATAAGGGAACTCTCCTATATAGTCATAAGATGCTCAAAATTTTCTTTTTTAAACATTACTTTATCTTTACTAACAATCATTTCAGTTGCTTGAGAAAGGATAGCCCTTAAAAAATCAATACTCATTTGTATCTTCAGCTCATCTTCAGTTTCAACACCTTCTATCCATCTCTTTACATAAACACCCTGTGAAAAGGCTTCACAATTGAGTTTTTTACCATCAAAATAAAGTGTTATTTTTCTTTCTATTGGCATATCCCCTTCTGGAAAAGGTGAGAGTGAATCTACAATAGGTTTAAGTTTCTCAGGAGCTTTTAATACGTATCCATCCATACTATCAAAAAACTTCTCCACATCAGGAAATTCTACCATCAAAAGTTTAACATAAAATTCAACTCCATCATTTGTCTTAAATATTACCCATGGTAAATGAAGTGCATATTCCTTTATCGAAAATTTTAAAAGCTCTTTGGCTGTAACACCTGGTATCAAAAAGGAATCTTCAATTGGAAAGGATAATTTATAACGGGAAATACGATAGTTATCAGAACTGCAAATAGTTGATTTATTTACATGTATTCCCATCAAAAATGGACGTGCTATATCCTTCGAAACTGAAAAAGAACATAATTTAATACCATAAAGAAAATCATCTGGAACAGGTTTCCATTCTTTATCTATCTCAGAAATATTCTGTATATATTCATTGATAGTATTATCCCCAAGAGATAATTCAGCCTTAATATCTTCCCCACTAAGAAATAATTTAGAATCTTTAATTTCAACTTCTATTTCCTGATCATTTAAACCTTTAATAATGTCAAAAAGAGGAGATGCCTTTACAGAACATTCTATTTCTGTCTGAAATGGATGTATAACACATACTTTATCATTGTAGGATACAATATTTTTTTTATCAAATGTAATATAACTAAATATATCTATATCAGCTTTACTAAAGGCGGGACTAAGTTTTGTCAATACTTCCTTAAATTCTTTTGTACTTACTTTCATTAGATATCCTCCTGCTATTTTCTTCTGTTTAAATTATCTATTTCACGCATTTTTGTAGCCACCCTTTTAAGAGTTGCTTTATTACACAAAACAGTATCAAGTAAACCTATATTTAAACTATTACATGTTGTAACATATACTTGTTTTGTTGGAACACAATCACGATGTCTATGTGCCACAGTATTCCAACGCATTAAACCATGTTCTTTCTCAAATGGCAACTGTGATAAACCAATAAACATATCCACATGTCCCATTTTTTTAAATTCTTCTGCAACATCCTCCTGTCCTCTAAGAATTTTATTAAGAGCAGGACGATTAGTTTGTGAAGCCGAAACAACTAAACTGGACATTTCACCTGATAACGCTTTCATTTCCTTCCATATTTTATCAAGTCCATGCCTATCATTAGTTTTATTAAAGAGAATATCAGCATAATCAATTATTATAATATCTGGTTTAAACCCCTCTTCCAAATCAAGAAGTTCTATTTCAGCACGAATATCATCTATTGTAGCCACAAAAGAAGGATATGTTGCAACCCTTAAATATGTCGTTAAGTGTCGAGTTATACTCTGTAATTTATGTTTATATTTTTCTTTATATTTACGGATACCATCCTTTAAATCATTGTAATTACCTACAAAATCAGATAAACTGAAATTTTGCTTTACTGGAAAAGAAGTTATTATTGGTGGTTCTTCATCCCATTGATCATCTTTATTAACAAAACAATATTTACAAGGCTTATATGGAATTTTTCTTTCAATACTATCAGCTATAGAAGCACCTCCCTCACGTCCACTATGAAAACATGCACCTGATTGATTATGAAGGCAATCAAATTGAGGAACAATAACAGGATAAACATCTTTATCATAAAAATCAGCAGGTGTAGGTAAACCAAGAAAACGCCGATAAAAACGTAAATTACAAGTTATTTCATCCATTTCAAGGTTAATATAAAGAACTTTTTTGAAATTATTTACAGCAAGAAAAACCAATTCCAATAAAGCTGTAGACTTTCCAACCTTTGGTGGAGCAAGAAAAGCAACAAGCCATCCTCTTCTTATTGCCCCAAATAATCTACCCAACTCTCCAGGAAGTACTAATACTGATTGTAAAGCTTCTTCTGATAAAGTGGCATCAATTATATTAGTTGTAAATATTTTAGAAGCACGCCCACTTAATTCTGTTATATTCTTATTTTCCTTAAGAATTATATTGGCTCTTTCAATATCATCTTTTTGTAGAAGATAATTGGCTTCTGATATTCGAATCTCTAAATCTCTACGCCCAAAATAATGCTTTGTATGATTTATATAATTTTGAGTATTAAAACTACTAACATGTTCAATCTCTCTACTAAGACGGGATAATAATTTCTTTAGTAAATTTTCATCTTCTATACTAAGTTTACCTTTAACTATTCCAATATCAAGAAATTGTTTGATATCTGACTTAGGAGATTTTCCATATTTCTCAAAATAATTAATACACCATTTAATAGCATCCCGTATAAGAGAATTAGTGATATACTCAGGTTTAAAAATTGAACGCAATACTTTCAAATAGCTTTCTGATATAATTGTTGCCAGCAGTATATCTTCTTCAAACCTATAGTTTAAATTTTCTTCAACCTCAACTATAGCTCCCATTTATAAAATTAAACTCCCTTTTTCCTTGCGAATCTCTTTAAGGGTCTATAAAATCTGACTATTTTACCTGTCTGACATTTTTTACAATCTTTATTATTAGCAAGTTTTAAACAAACATAATGATGCCTACGACCTTGTATCAATGGACAAAAAACAAAATCTGTTAAAGTAAAATTTTCACAACTTTTCCTTGCCGTAACCCAATCATCTACAACTATACAATACCTCATCTGAGTTGTACCGTCACCCATTTTTTTTCTTCGTTTTGCTGAAGTCCACATTTTACAATATGAACAATTTCCTTTAACTATTTGTTTTTTCTTAACTTTTTTACGTTTATTTTTTCTTTTCACAAAAATTTTCTCCTAAGAATGTTAATATCTTCATCAGGAAGTGTAGCTGGATCAAATCCTTTCTCAAGATGTATAACTCTAACTTTATTTAAAAAAGGACCAATCTGATTTGCAACAAATTTAGCAACTTCAATAGCATCTGAATCAAATACAATTGTAACCTCATCATAATTAGAAGATAAAAATTTAATCTGTGAATCACTTAATTGGATTCCAAAAGAACCAATACAACCATCTCCTATTCTCATTACATCAAAAGGACCTTCTACAAGAATGACTTTATTTCCAAAACAATTATCCACATTAAAAAATGTATTTTCTATTGCAATAGTAGATAATACCTTTGGACAATTCTTATATCTCGGTTCTAAAATATCTGTTACATCCCTTCCAACAAAGCTAACTATACTTCCGTTAACCTTAACAGGAAAGATAATCCTATACTTAAAATTACCTACTATACTCCCACCCCAATACAAATCATACTTGTTAATATAATATTCAACTGGTACAAAATTTCTTGATTTTAAATAATCAATAGCAATTGGAGGGAATTTTTTACTAAACTCTTTAGGAAAATTAAAGGTGGAAGCTAGTTTATTTTCTTTAACTGTAGACTTTACAATAATATCATTAATATCACCTTTGAATTCTTTTAATACACGATAAACATGATGAGAGCTATAAATACCATCGATTTCCTTAATTAAATCAAAAAGTGAATGCTTCCCACATCTCCAACAATGAACTTTTTTAGTATCTATAGCTATACCCAGATGATTACTATGATCATCACAGAAAGGACATTGGATATTTACCCAACCATCACTACAATTAGTATCCTCTGTAAAATAAGAAATACCTCTATTTTCAAAAAAAGCTATTATATCAAAAGACTCAATAAGCAAATTTATCATTAGTTTCTACCAGATAACTCTATTCCTAAATATCTTTCCGTATAATTAATATTATATGCTTTAACATGTATTACCTTTTCATCTATTGGAAATTCAAATATATCAAAGTCTTTTGGATTTCGATTGACTGGACATAAATAACGGTAATAACAAGTTTCACAAGTATTAAATGGAAGATTCTTAACCAGATTATTTAATGATATACTATCATTCGATCTCAAAGACATAAGCTTTTCATGTATCATAGAAGGTACATATAAAATATGCTTTATGTCAACAGAAGAGTAAACTTTATGTATAGAAGCACATCTTCTTTTAATAATACATTCAATATTATTAAAATTCGAAAATATTAAGGGTTTAACACTATTAAAAAATGTATTGTATATATAACCCCTTGTTTTTGTTGAACTTTTAACTTCTTTAAATTTACCAACCACCCAAAGATAAAAATATAACTGATTTATATCAGGGGACATTGTTTTAGAAGTCTTTATATCATATATTATGATTTCATCATCAGTAGTTATTAAAATATCAGGTTTGATAAACAACCAAGAATCTGCTTCTACTACAGAAATTAAATCTTCAATACATATTCCAAAAACTGTTTCTAACTCAATTTTAGAATCAAAATAACATTCCAAATTTTGAAGGAATTCTGAATGTAAGTGTTTTTTAACTGCATAAAAAAGTTCGGTAAGATTTATTGGTGGATGTTCCCAATCCATAATCATATTATGTAGATATTCTTTATCGAAAAACTCAAAAGACGTTTTACGATTAGATAAAGCTCTATAATAAAGATTATGGACAATAACTCCTATAAAAGATTTTATCTTGTTTATATTGGAGTTTTGCCTTGAAAAGACAAACCTCAAAGGACATGAAAAATCTCTGAGTGTAGAATAACTAAGTAACATTTAGAGTTGGTATCTCCACTTTTAAATTTGTTATTGTATCTGATATATCTATATCTTCAACAATTTTATCTTGTAAAGAAGTTTTAAACGAACGACGTGAAAATTCATTTTGAAGTAATTTTTTCCAAGTATTTCTTGTTATGGCAGAAAAAATAAATGGTAAAGGTTTATCAGTTGCAGGGGAATTAAAACCTGCTGCTACAAATAAGGACCTGACATAACGATATACATCTATGGTATCAGTGATGTCAATATCTATAGTATTAAACATCATATTAAATATTTTGAATATCAAAGAATAATCATCTGTATCCACATACAAATTAAAATCAACATAATTTATAGAATCACAGAATTTATATACATCAGAATATTTCATAGTTAAAGACAATCGAATTTGATTAGGGATTGAGTCTCTTTTAAACAATACTATATAGTGTATCCCAATAACAGAAACAATAGTATCAAAATATTCAGAAACATTGGAAGTCAAATTAAATCCCATGTAATTAGAAAGCATATAAGGCAATCCTTTAAGACACACAATAAATAAAGAACTCACCCCTTTAAAGGGATTCTTTTCACTCATTCTTTTTCGAGTTTCATTTTTATAGGATATAAATTCTAACAAGGAAACACGAAAGCCAACAAAATTTACAAAATGAGACGGACACATGTCAATAAACTTAGAATAAACATCTATAGCCTTCTTAAAATCATCCACACTAAACCTTTTCAATTTAGACGTAAGATGATTTATTGTTGAGACTAAAATATTTGTCCTCCGAGTAATAACTATATCTCGTAAGTTACTTTTAGATTTCCAATAAAGTATAACCTCTTTTACTTCTTCTTGAGAAGATTCAAAAATATCAGCATATTTTTGGGGTTTTTTAGCTTTATTGTTAGAAGGCTTCTGATCAACAACACTTTGCTCAGACTTTGAATAGATGCCCCCACTGAGTTGTAACTTACGCTTATTTCGCTTCAAACGTTTGTATTTACATGTATCAAAGCATATACCAAGAAGTTTTAGCTTCATCAAATATTTTGAATCTATCTCTTTACCACAGACAAAACGTGAATACTCATAAAGAAGTTTTGGTTTATCGATTAACTTATTAAGATTATCTATTACACAATTATTATCTAAAAACATATCAATTCATCCTTGATATAGATGCTTTAACTCCATCATTAGTGAGTTTATACACTGTATCAGCTTTATACATTATTTCCTGTAGATGAGAAACCATAATTATTTGTACTCCCAGTTCATAACTAACTTTCTTAAGAAATTCGGCACAAAAACTTCTATATTCCTCTGAAACAAATTTGAAAGTTTCATCAAGTATAAAAATATTTCGTAAATCATTTCTTAAAGTCCAATAAGTCACTCTTAATGCAAAACCACAAACATCAGCTATACCCCCACCACTACCATCAAGTGGATGTATTTTAGTACCATTCGGACGTACAACGTAAAGATCGCATTCCGTTTTATTTCGCTTTGAAACAAAATCTATTTCAAATTTATAAGGATTAGGAAATATAGTCTCAAAAGCAATAGAAACTAAATCACTTACTTTATGCTTAATTTCCTCCATCGTAAGCTTAGAAACTTTCTGTATATGTTCAACTGCACCAATAGCGCCCTGTAAATCTTTTCTACAAACTGATAAATCATTCTCAATCAATTTCTTTCTATCCAACAGAAAGTCTCTTTTAGCTACTTCCTTATCATAAGCTTCTCTCAATCGACTAATATCTATCATAACGAAACACCCATATTATTTAATTTTTCTTCTATACCATTCAGTTTTTCTGAAAGTTCTTTTTGAAGAGAATCTCGCTTTTCTATCAATTCACCTTGTTTATCTCGTAAGTCTCTGATATTATCAATATCAAATTCTTCTTTAATTTGAGACAAAATTTCATTACGGCTACCGACAAGTTGCGAAAATTCTTTTTCAAGAGAATCTACCAAATTTTTTAACTGCATAAGCTTTTTCATATCACTCATAATTACTTACCTCAAAATAGAATCTTTGTCATTATTAATTATACTATGAATTATGTCATTTAAAGCTTTTAAAACATAATCGTCCTCAACCATTGAAAGACTTTCCTGAAGAACATGTATAAATTTGACATTATCTGATTTTGTTTTCTTCAGTTTTTCAATAAATTCTGTATCAATCTCAATACTGTCTGCACCAATATCCTCAGTTTTTACCAAATCTTCAACAAAACAATCTTCTGAATTTTTTATTGGGATGTAAATCCACTCAAATTTTATATCTTTATTATCTACATCTACAGTAACAAGTCCTACCCTGGGCTTATGATCTATCTGAGACTTATTCAAACGTAGTAAAGACCCTGAATTTATAAGTAGTTTATGCTTAAATTTATTTACAAACGATTGATGATTATCACCAGAAATAATCATATCAAAATCAGTGAGACGTAACAAATTATTACCCTCAATAAAATCTTCCTGTCCATCCCATAATGTAGAGTCATTTATAACCATTCTATGAGTTGATAATATATTAAATTTACTGGAATCAAGAGATGGAAATTGTGATTCCCCCCAATTCATCCCATATAAATCTATATCCCCCAATGAATATGGGGTATCCTTTAAAAAAACACCTCCAATAGCCAATAAAAGAACATTTAAAGGTGTATTAGCTAAACTTTTCATAGAATGATAACGTAAATCATGTTGACCATAAACAGTAAAGAATTTTTTCTTTAACCTTAAAAATATTGGAATAATATACGATAAAAGCTCATAACTAGTATGAGCATAATCAAAAAAGTCTCCACCAGAAATAATATGAGCATTGTATTTGTTAGCAATATCAACTATGAAAGAAAGTTTACGCTTAGTAACTAATTTAATATTATCTTTACGACATACAGGTGTCTTATCCCGTATATGACAATCTGACATACAAATAAATCTTTCTATCTGTCTCATTTTTAAAGTATCCCCTTTGATGTATCATAAATATTGAAAACTATATAAAGTAAGTATACATTAGCTTGAAGATTTTTTAAATAAGAAAAACATCTTTAACAGAAGATATTCTGAAAAATATTTCTGTGAAAGCAAAATAATAATGTAAATAGTAGATATTACATAGTTTTTCTTCATTCAGTAAAATAAGAAAATCCTTATTGTGATTTCTAATAAACTTTTCATAATATGTCTTTAAGATAAGAGAATAAAAAAATGCGTAAATACATAATTGACCCTGTGGGCTTTGATAATATTGATTACTTCTATATAGATAAAACTGATAAAGGAACCTTTGTTGAACCTGTCTTAAATGACAGAGAAGTACTTACACCCAAAATTCGTGAAAAATCTACAAAAAGTCTTCCGGTAAAAACTGTTCTTGTAAAAAGCAAAAATCCTTACTTAAGAACACATCAACACTATGACCCAAATAAAGGAAAATCTTTATTCGGAAAGAAAAACTTAAAAAAATCAGAATTTAAGGACTTAAATGCCTTTATATCTTCTTTACCAGAAACAATAGATAAAGGAAAATTTACTGGTATACTACACGAATATTTAAAAACAGCAAATGCTAATAAATTTGGATTTACAACAAGTGGATTAGATATAGATAAAAAAATAAATGGTGTTCATTTGTTATCACATATAATGGCTGTAACAAATAATAAACACTTGATTAAAACAATAAGCAATGATTTCGATGAAATACCAAATGGAAACTCACTTATAGAAAAAGTAGCTGGTTTCAAATTTTATACAACCAAAGCATCTGAAATTCCTATAGAACACAGAAATGCTTTTTTAAATGTTAAACTGAAAAAAACAGTAAACAGCAATCTTATAAACCATTATTATAAACAATTTAAAAAACATGCTAATTCTCCTGAATCAAAAAATTTCAAGGAAGCATCAAAAAATCTAACTACTCTACTTGATTTTGCTTTACATATAGGAGGAGTCGATAGAACAGCTTCAGTTTTAAAGGAAATTTTTAAAGCAAGTGGAGAAAATGAAGCTAGTAGAGCAATGTTAAAAAACTTTGTGAGTCATTCAACTAACCCAAAAATGGCCATGAATCTACTAGAAAAAAGTGGAAGCCTACCAAAAGTTTTTAGTGGGAAAAATATAGATTCAGAATTGTTGAAACATTGGGGGTATTCAACTACATCGGGGGTTGGGGTACTTATAAGAAGAAGTTTAAGAAGTGCGATTGGAGTAACTAAAAAATCTGACTTTCAAGACAACTATAAAGAACTAAATCATTATCATATAAGTGAAATTGATAGTGAAAATGTGCCAGATAATGTTTTAAAATCATTACAAAAAATATATTCAACAACTAAAAAGGTATTAAAACATAAAAAATTGGATAAGCCATTATATAGAGGAATACGTATACCATCTGATAAAAGAGGAGTTGTTCGTCCAACAGTAAGTTCGAGCTCCATAGTACTTAAAACTGCTCAGACATTCTCAGGAAATAGGAATCCCTTATTTGAAAAAGAAAACAATTATATTATGAATACAAGTGCCACTAAATTTGTAGATTCTGTAGCTAAGAGTGGTTCTGGAGCAATAATAAAATATAATACACAAAAATTAATAGAAGATGGAAAAATTTTTGCTGTAATATCACCTGAATATGATGGTTTATATGAATATTACGGTATAAAAATGCCAAAAAATCAATCTACAGAGAATGAAGCTATTTTAGCTATATAACTCCTTGCTGTTCAACCTTTAATAAAAGGTTGCTCTCTTTTTTTATTGGTGGAGAAAAAGATAAATTACTTATTTCTATGAAAACATAATATTCTCCTGGTTCTAACATATCTGTTTCAGAGGGTGTTAAAAAACAAGGAAATGTATTTGTAGAAGGGTCATAAGCTATTGTTTTATCAATTATAGGAACTTCAGCCGTATCAAAACTTTTTTTAACTAACATACGACAATTCCATGAAGCATCCATAGTAACAATATTTTCACCAATTTTAACCATAGATTTCCATATAGGAGTAACATTACCTTTATAAATATAATATATTCCACTTATTGTATGCATTATTCAACCTCTTGTTCAATTGATATTTCATCCACATCAATAAAAATTTCTATATTAACTTCTTTTATGAAAATCTCAATATTATCAGGAAGTTGTACGTTTTCCATAAGAAACTCCTTTAATAAAATACAAAAACCCCCTGTTTTAACAGGGGGTTTTAAATAACAGAATAATATTTTACTGTTGAGGATTAATCATCTCATAAAGATTTTTAGAAATTCTGAAACGAAGTCTATTCCTTTGAGGAACAACAACTGGTTCTCCAGTTTGAGGATTCCTTGCCTTTCTGGACTTAGATGTTGCCACTTCAAATACTCCAAATCCACGTATACTGACCTCTTTATCCTCAGCCAATATTTTCTTCATCGTGGAAAACATAGTATCCAAAATTGCAAATACTTTCGTTTTCGGAATATCTTCCCCTACCTCAACCAAAACATTCTGATAAACTTCATCATAAAATTCTGTTTTGTTCATATTTTTCCTCCTGGAAGTATATTTTTTTATCGGATGCCACAACTTTATCAGGCATAACCCGTAGTTTATCCAAAGACAACTCACGCTTTGGAGTGTCTTGTTCACCTACCATAAAAAGAAGATGGTTATAGAGATAATCTTCCTTTTTATTTTCAGAAAAAAGAATAACATCAAAACCGCTTTTCGATTTTAATTTACGTATAATCATTACTTTAATTTTCGATTAAGGAGTTCCGTAAGTGAATTTACATCCTCTTCTTCATTCTGTTCTTTCTGAATATGAAATAATTGTTTAAGTATATTTATCTTTTGTTCAACAAGCATTTTTTTAGCTTCAAAAGTAAATCTTGAAAAATCAGAAACTTGTGAACTTTGTTCATTACAAAGCTCAATTTGTTGTTCTACATAATCAAGTAAAGATTTCAGCTCATTTTCTACAAAAGATATTTTTTCGTCTTTCGACAAAGAACTAAATAATTCAAGAGAAGAGTTATTTATCTCTTCATTTTCTTCATTTTCTTCATCTTTAATAGAAAACATTTCTGCCATTAGGCCTCTCCTGCTACATCAGTCTTTTTATTTGCCTTTGAATTTGACAAAAAATCATCTGCAAAATTAGAAATTATCTTAGCTTCATCATCATTAGCAGGCATCATAACCCTCGGAACAACAATAACATTAAGAATATCCAACTTATTCTCAGAAGCTATATTGGTAAGTTTAGAGGAAGTATCAAACAAAATCTTGACAACATCTTCCCTATTTACAAAATCAGAAATTTCCTTAGCAATATCATTACTCGGAATATCTTTTCCCTTCATATGGACTGCCACCAACAATGTTGTTGGTACACGGCTTACAGCAAAATTGTCTGTCTTATCTGTCTTTTTATTAGTTTTCTTGTCTGTCATAATTCTCTCCTTTTTTAAAAGTGACTAATCAATGTTTTACTGCTGAAACTGTTTAAATACTAATTATTCAAAAAATTCTTTATTTTTTTAAATGCCTTTTTCTCAAGTTTATCCAACATAAACCAAGTTATTCCTAATTCCTTACATAATTTCCTCCGTGAAACAGGTTTACCATGAAAACCCTGTAATTGTGATATGACATAATATTCCTTAGATGTCAATGTTTTCATAGCTAAATTTAAGTTTTTATGACTTTCAAAATTTACAAATTCATCTTCAGGTGTTTTTGTATTGATATTATAACTATTATAAACACTATCAGCTTGTACATCTTCTTTATCAAGACTAAAAGACTTCCTGATATTTTCCACAAAGGAAGAATAATTATCACTACCCATAAAAGAAGCACTTACTTTTACAGGTATTTTCTCAGATACAAAAGTTGTTTTCAAATATTTATGAATCCATATAGAAGCATAAGTTGTAAATTTAGTACCACTGTTAAAATCAAATCTGTGTGCAGCCTCTACAACACCTATATTGGCACTACAAATACATTCCTCAAAGGAAATTCCATTTTTATTACTAAACTTATCAGCTATATTTATAGCCATAGGTAAACAGGAATTACACAGGGTATTCAAAACTTTCTGCTTATATATATCAAACAGCTCGTTTAACTTTGAGGAAGCATAAGGGTATCTTTTTATTACAGCATTTTTTGAAGCTTTGTAAACTATATGACGTTTAGCTCCAAGTGAAACAAAAATATGGTAAGCTGACTCCAAATCATTATTATTTACACAATTCTCAAGCTCTTTAGCTATCTCAGTTGGCTTTTCAATTTTTTGAGAAAAACCCTTTTTGACAGCATTTCCACCTGTTTTCAAAACATCTACTATGTAGGTATAGAATGCAGGGATATTCCTAGATACTTCAATGATATTCTTTATAATTCTTTCTGCATTATAATGTATATCATTCAGGTCTATATTTGTATTATAGTTACGAGTTACTTCTTTCTTGTAAATTTCAATACTTGCAGATATCATAACTTAACCTCCAATAAAAATCAACAAAAATCCTTACGTTATAAAACAAATTACCAAGATTTAATAACATCTTTCAGTTTCACTAAATATCAGCTTCCCATTACGCAAAACCATCAAAGTACCAGGATACATTATTTGCCACTTCCATGTTTCTTTAGGTTCTGTAGCAAATATAAATCCCTCATTCTTTTTAGTTCTTATTTTCTTTCGATATAAAACCCTATCCCCTTTGATATCTGAATAAAAATACATATTCGTACCATCAAAGAAAGAAAGACACATAGAACCATATTCTTTATTAAATATAGCTATATTCCGATGAAGGATATATAAATAATCTTTAAAATTGAAATTAAAAGCCATTGTTCTATCTACACAATCTAAAATAAAGGACAGAATATATTCACTATCTGTATTTCCACAAACAGGATAGGTTTCAATTTTCTGAAACTTCTTTTTTAGAGTTCCATTATGACATAACACCCATTTTGTTTTTGTACTCTTACATTCTTTTACAAATGGATGTGTATCCAATATGTTTGGATTATTTATATTTATCGAAGCTTTTCTTATATGAAAAATATAGTTATTTGAATTAATAAGATTTATTGTGTCCTTTGAAAGAAAATTACTATAACAAGGACAGGAATACTTTTTAACATAGTATTTATTAAATTCTGGAGAATTAAACATTATACCCCATCCAGAATTATGATAACTTGATAAAGTATAAGCCTGATAATATATCTGTTCCTTAACAAAATCAGTTTTAAAAGGCTTACGAAAACTGGCTGAAAGAATCCTACACATTTATAAACTCTCCTTATTAATCATAAATTATAAATTTCAGGATAATATAAACAAATAAGTATTTATTTGTCAAGACCAAATTACAGGATAATATAAACAAATAAGTATTTATTTGTCAAGACCAAATTCCATTTCATTTATAAACTCTCCTTATTAATCATAAATTATAAATTTCAGGATAATATAAACAAATAAGTATTTATTTGTCAAGACCAAATTTTAAGATAATATAAACAAATAAGTATTTATTTGTCAAGACCAAATTCCATTTGAAATACATTTTCCTTCTACTCTATCATTGAAATACATCCAGGCTTTTAATACTTTTCCATCATTGGCAATTACTTCAGTAATTTCCCTATGATAATAAACAGGATGTCCTTCAAGAGTATCCAAATCCTTCAAAACTATCTCATCAATTATAAATAATTCACCTTTAATTGTAGTTTTTGGAATTGTCTTAGTAACAAGAGGATACCCAATATCTGTCATATACATTTTATAACAGGTTTCGGCATCACAAACAAATTTTGATCTTCCCTTAAGAAATGTTTCATAATTCCAATACCCTCTTTTCAATGAGCCATATACAAATACTAAATATTCCATTTATTATACCTCCTTAAAATTGAGTTGTTGTCTAAGTTTTCTCTTAATGTATATTATATATATCGGTATGTCAAGAAAAAACTTTAATAAAAACTAAAAAATTTTTTGGAAAGTATATCTCACTTAGCTTTTATATTAAAATAAACATTTAATATCAGTTTGTCAAGAGAAAAAAATAAATTTTTTTTGTTGACAAGAATTTTTTCTTATAGTAAAACATTATACGGAAGCCTATAAAAGGGCTACCAAAAAATCATAGCTTGTGTGGAACAGCCGTTTCTAGCGCACAGCTAAAGGTTTTTTCAACATTCTTTAATCCTGTTATTGTGGTTTATCATACTGTTATGAGAGGACAGGATACTCCATAATAACTAAAAGAATGTAATCCTATTATAGGATTTGCCTGTATGGTGGTAGGGGATTAAGGCGACCCTCTGCCAAGGTATGCAGAATAACCCCTGTAGGGGTATCAGTCGAAAGATGATGAAAATACCGCTCTCTTTGTGTGTTTTTTAAACACCCAGTTATACAGGATACGGCAATACCGGCAACTGATTAACGTCAGTAAATAACCTTGTAACCCACTATATAATGGGTAAAACCGCTGGTTTGTTAATTTGAGTATGCAGTTTAGCTCAATCGTAAGAATGTATAACAGGAATAAATCATCTGTAGGCAGGTACTCCCTTAACAAGCCACCCTATTATATAGGAGGTTCAGGTAATACATTGTGTTTCTGTTCTGAAAAGGAGCAGAATGGTAGATTGCACAGCACACCAGCACAGTGTATTATTCCGCTTAAATGGGGTAAAAATTAGGATGTAGTGTTCTTGCGGTGAGAAATACACCCTACACTATTATATCCCGCCTGAGAAAGGAATAGTATAATGAGTTTGAGCTAAAAGTATCAGACAGGGTTTTCTTACCGGCGTTGTCCTGCTAGACATTTTGTTTAGCTAAAATCGCCGCAGTTGGTGTCAGTTGGGCCAACGGCAATCTTATATTTTGTTATGGTTGTGGATTTTAAATCCCGGACACCTAACAATTTATAAGGTCGTCTAAACACCATTTGTATTAAATATATAAATGGATTTACTTGATACTTTCAAATTTATTATGCGCAGGGGGTCACTGTTAGTGTAACCGGCATAGGTAAGAAACACATACTAAATTTTACATAAACCCAGGCAAGCGGAGGTTACGGTGTGGCGAGCCGTAAAAAATCGCACAGGACTAAATATCATCATACAGGAAGTCGTTAGTAAACGTTAAAAAGTAGTAAATTTTGAGAAAATATATAGAAAAGAGCATGTATATCTTCTCAGAATAGATACTGCTGTTTCGCTCAATGATAAAATTATGAATAATAAAATTCCTTTGCTTCCAGAAAATGGGAGACAAAGGGATTTTATAAATTCATAATTACAAAATAAGCTTAATCGCTATGAAGAGAAGAATATTACAAAAAATTATTAATTTTCTACAAAAGTAGTAAATATTAATCTTTTTATTACATATTCAGAAAATTAATAAAAAAATTGCAAAAAAGAAAAAAATTGATAAAAAAACCCTACTCTTTGCCCAGGAGTGGTTTTCTTCTCTTTTCGTTTTTTTCAATTTTTTTGTAATGTTCCCCTCTTTAGAAACCACAAGGTTAAGGTTATAACGCCTTAACTATGCTCTTCCAGTATTATAGCTGTAAACTAGTAAAAATTGCCTTTTGAGATGCTTGTGGGTCAAGGTTTTCGAGAAGGCAATTTTTTTAAAGTTTCATTTTTGTTAAGTCTTACCTAATTTTTGTAAATGTTTAATATCATTACCTTTTTTGATACCTATTAATTTTTGTTAAGTATCACTCCTCAATTTTTGCTATTAAGTTAAGGTCTATAAAACATTATTTAAACGATTTTTTATAAAAATTTGTTGACATGTGCATTTAAAAATTGTAAACTTGATACACAAAATTAAATTTTTACTAAGGGAGGTAATTTAAAATGGCTTTTAAGAAATTATCAGAAACACCACTTGTTATTGTTTCAGAAATTTTTGGAGTATCCAGAGCTGCAGTTCTTTATTCTCGAAAGAATAAAACAGTTGTACAGGATATTGATATGCGTATAATCAAGTTTGTTATGCCCCCGAAAGGCATGAAAATAAAGCAAATCAACAGATATATTAAGAAAAAGACTAATGAGTTATATGATAGAATAGATGCTGCTTATAATAAGAGATCAGAGAAGCTATCAAAATCAACAACTTGTTTTTGGAATAATAAACTGTTTGATACTGTAGCTTTTAAGAAAAGAGTTAAATTTGTGGTTTCAAGATTTTTGAAGATAAGCCATACTGCTTGGAAAGACTTATGGAGACGGGATAATATCGATCCAAAATATATTAGAAAATTAATAGATGATAAGTTTTCTGGTGATAGGCAAAGTGCTAAATTAATTAAGAATAGATGGATTTATAGTCGTATTTTGTGGTTGATTAAACTGGTTCTTTCCTTTGTTCATGAAGGGGCTCCATGGAAAACTAATATGCGTGATAGAATCAGGGAATTTATCAGTAATTATCAAATTCCATCTTTAGCATAAACCTAAAAATCTCTAAATACAGCGAATGAAATATTCAAAGACATACAATTTTATGTCTGTTGGGTTATATTTCCTAAATTTATGGAATTCTTTGTTCCTGTGTTGTAATTTTTAGGATAGTTGCACTCTAAATTTGTTCCTATGATAAAATGTCCCACTTGTAGAATGCTCTTTACAGGAGTTTTTTGCTCTTTTTAAGTTATATTTGGTTATTATAGAGTGAAAATTTCCTGCATTTCTGTATAAAAATACCTTCCTATATGTTGTTCCTTGTTTTTTTCAAAAATAAATCTATTTTTTCCTTTCTTTATTATTCCATTTTGTTTTTCATACTAAAAATTTTATAGTTCTCTTTCCAAATAATAGCAGTCTATTTTATTTGTGAATTTTTACATCTCATTCTGTTAAGGTTTATAAGTTATTGATATAATTAAATAATAAAACTTAACAAAATAATTTTTAGGTATTCTGTTAAGGTTTATTAAGTGATTTTTATACCTTAACAAATTAATTTTTTCTGATTAGTAGTTTATAAATTTTAGCAAATTAATTTTTTGAAAAGTCATCCACATAAATTTTATTAATTTTTACATCTCATTCTGTTAAGGTTTATAAGTTATTGATATAATTAAATAATAAAACTTAACAAAATAATTTTTAGGTATTCTGTTAAGTTTTATTTTTGGAGAGAACAAAAATAAATGCACATAGAAATTAAATATTACTATGTGCATTCTTAAAATTTCGATATATAATTTTTACAGATAACTATTTTTAATAGGCATTGATTATGTTTAGAATATTTTGTGTTTCCTCTGATAATGGAATTACTGGTTTCTTGATACTATCACAACTCAACAAAAGTTTGGTTGTCGGGTTTCTTCTATTTAATTTTATAATATATGGGAAATGAGTTACCATTGGGGTAAGCATCATTAATTCCTTTACAGTATTAATTGATACATCAGTGATAAGAAATGTCTTAAAGTTTCCATCATAATACTTTATCCAATATACTGGTGTATCCAAGTAACCTATCTTTGTAGGTTTAAAGTTAGACATATCAATTTTATCAGGGATAATAGACCTAAATGGGATATTTAGTTTTCGGCACACATTGACCACTGTTTCCATATCAAATATAATTTCATTATCACTTATACGAATACCTTTTTCAAACTCTGCAAATATAATGTCTGTAACTAATTTTGTGATAAAGGTTTGTACTCTTTCTATATGTTCTTCTACTTCAGGATAAACAGGAAATGGTTGTTCTGAATCCGGCATGAATTCCATAGTATACTTTCCGTTTACATATTTAGAGAATATTTCTTTGAAAGATATATTAAATGGTATTTCAAATTTCCAAGTTATAGGGATTCCTTTCATTATGTGTGTATTTTTTGTAGGGAGTTTGATAGTAGTATCAAAATCTTCTACAGCATCAATCTCTTTGTTTAAATTGTTACTTAATACAACAACTTCCCAAGGTACATTAAATCCTGATAAAACCCAAGTTTCATAGATATTTTCCATAATGATTCTCCTTCTCCTTTTATTGTTTTAAATGACTAAGTAATATCATTCCATTTTCAAATTCGACACGTATTTTATGAGAAGTATCAATAAATCCTATAGCAGATGCTTCTAAACCTATATCTCCACCCATACTACCAATATACTTAGTAAAATATTCAATATGCTTAAACCATTCTATATCACCTTTCATAGCCATTATAATCTGGTAGTTCTTAACATTTTTGTATGTTGGCATAGATGGACTCTTAGCTATGATAGCTATTTCTACCCAAAATATATTGTTTTTATTACAAAAATTTAGTACATCCTTTTGTAGCTTTTTATAACCTGTTTCTTTTTCATCTGCTTCATAATTTGAGATCATAAATTCCTTTGTTAAAGGGATTCCATTATTATATGAAACAGATACCATAAAATCAAATTTTATTTGTTCCATAAAATCCTCCTTTTTTTGTTGAATTTTTGATAAAATAGTGTATATTTACTTAAATGTAAAGCTTAAATAGTTATTATATTGTAATTTAAATTAGAAGGAAGTACAAGGAGAAAAGTATGTCTACCATTAAAAATCTTATATTACTGCATGGGCAAAGGAAAGTTTGTGCAGAATATTTGGATTCATATTGGCAAGGTAGAGAGTTACGAGAAACTACAAATCGCCATTTATATAATATTTGTCCAAAAATGTATAAAGCTGTTACTACAGCTTTTGTTACTGGACAGTTGTTTGATTTTCAGGAAGTCTATTTTGATACAATTTTGAAAAAGATTGGTAGAGCTACATCTTTTTCTGATGGAAGAATACTAAAGAAAATTTTGAGTAAACATAAAGGTGATTATATTCCAATTTTATTGGTTTTTGCTGTATTTGTTGCTTCAGAAAAGGCAACTTTAACTGTTATAACAAATAAAAGTCAAGTATCTAAAAATATTCAGTGGATTTTTGATACATGGATGAGTTACAAACTTATAATACCCCAAGCTAATAGAAAAGATTATTATTCTTATAAACGTTCTTATATTAAATTGTTGAAATTATTCAAATATTTGTTGTCATCTCAAGAAATAGAAAAATGGAATACCCGTTTGAGTTATGAATCGGGTAAGGATATCTTTTTTTCTATAATGAATAGATTAAAAGAACATAGAACTGTAAGTTTGGTAGAATGTATAATAGCAGGGGTTTTATTAAGATGGTTAACACGTTATTATAAATTGTTTAATTTTTTAAATCCTGGTAAGATTTGTATTTATGGAAATACTATTTCAACAGATATTAAAATTTCTGATTTGTTATTAAAGTTGTCAGAAGCAGATATTATAAAGGATTATCTTTCACAAAGAGTTTTTACATTTAAACGTTAATATTAAAGAGGTAGATTATGACTAAAGTTAAAGAAGGACCATTACATCTTAAATATCGGCCATCTACATTGGATGAATTGGTTGGGAATGCGGAAGCCAAAGCTTCTTTAAAGTCTGTTCTTGAAAAACCAGATGAAACACGTCCAAGAGTGTTTTTGTTTGTTGGGGAGTCTGGTTGTGTTGATTGTGATACTGAGTATCTTTCTCCCGAAGGGTGGAAGCCTATTAGTCAATATAAGGGTGAAAAAGTATTACAGTGGAACAAAGATGGAACAGCAGAATTTGTTACTCCCTATGAATATATAAAACGTAAATCAGATAAACTAACTTTATTCCAAACAAAATATGGGGTAAACCAATGTCTTAGTGATGATCATAGAGTTCTGTATAAAACACCCAAAGGTAAACTCCATGTAAAAAAGTTTTCTGAGATAAAAGAACAGCATGAAAATTCTGTATATGGTTTCCATGGGAGATTTTTGACAACATTTTTGTATAAGTCTGATAGTAATTTGCTGTTGGATGAATATCAACTACGTGTGCAAGTAGCAGTGAATTTAATATTGGGTAATTCATTATCTTCTATGGATACAGATTGTGCTTTTCCAGAAAGTAGAGGACAATGTCATTTGAGATTAAAAAGTAGAGATAAAATAAATCGTCTCAATTTTTTGTTACGAAAGGCAGATATTCTATTTTTTTGGAGGTCTTTAAAAAATGGAGATGTTCAATTCAATTTCGTCCCACCTAAAAGAATAGGTTTCACACCAGATTATTATAAGTGTTCTATGGAACAACTTGAAACAATTAAAGATGAAATGGTAAATTGGTATAGTGATAATAATCGAAAGAGATTTACTATGTTATGTAAATCTGATGCTGATTTTGTTCAATTTGTATTTTCAGCTACAGGAACCCGTGCTTCTATTTATACAAGGAAAAGAAAAGATAGAATTGAATATATAGTTCAACCTACAAGAAATCCTGATGTTGGAATACATAGTAATAAAAAAGTTGTAATGAAAGAAATTACTCCTGTAGATGGTTATGAGTATTGTTTTGTAGTGCCATCTTCTTATTTAGTTTTGAGAAGAAAAGATAAAATCTTTGTTACTGGTAATTGTGGTAAGACATCTATGGCACGTATAGTAAAGAATTATTTTAATATTTCAGAAATGGATTTTTTTGAAACAAATGCGGCTGAACAGCGTGGTATTGATGATATCCGTAAAATAATTGAAAAGGCTACCCTTCAACCGATGAATAGTAAATATAAGATGTTTCTTTTGGATGAAGTACATCAATTAACTAAGGATGCGAAAGAAACACTTTTAAAATTCCTTGAAGATACACCACCACATGTTATTGTTTGTTTATGTACAACAGAACCTTTTAAATTGGCAAGTACTCTTAAAAGTCGTTGTGCTTTATTTCAAGTTTTTCCTTTAGTAACTCCTGATATGGTAAAATTCTTGAAGAAAATATTACAGGAAGAAGGGAAAAATATACCTGTCAATGTATTACGAAAAATTACTATATCTTCCGAAGGTCGTCCAAGAGAAGCACTTGTAATGCTTGATAAAGTAATGGATTTGGAAGATACTGAAATGATGATAAGGGTTATTGAAACAACATCTTCTGTGACTACGGCGAATGTAATTGATTTGTGTAGAGCATTATTGAAACATGAAAATTGGAATAACATAGCATCTATTCTTAAGACAATTGAAGGGGATATTGAAGGTATACGGAGGGCTATATTAGGTTATATGAGTAAAGTTTTGCTAAATAAAGAAAATGATAGGGCTGCAATGATTATTGAACAGTTGCAAAATTCTTATGTATATGTAGGTAAACCGGGTCTTATAAAGGATTGTTATTTACTTACTGTTTTAGGAGATGAATAATGTTTATTCCCAAGTTTATCTTTCGTTTCTTTGATAGAATCACCCGTCCGTCCGATATTATGATTGATCACTTAGGTTATATATGAACAACTGCTTATCCAGAGGAGTGGTCAGTAGAGGATGCTTTCAATGGTGTATTGATTTTTCAGAAGATTGAAAGGAATAAATTTGGTGTATGGAAACGTAAGGAAGAATGGTTAAAAACGTTTAGTCATGAAAATCTTAGAAAGTTTTCGGAGGTGAATGATGTTTGAAGATGTCAAAAATTTATTGAAAGTTGATAGAAACAATTTACACATTGAATGGGAACGGCAACCACAACTATTTATGGAATGGTCTGAGAAGTGGGTAAAGGCTACTTTGAAAAGAGATAGATTAAAAGAGAAAATTGATTTAGTCAAAGCTAAGTTAGATGGCCAAATCCGTGAAAATCCTGATTTATTTGGATTTACAAAGAAACCAACGGAGGCAGCTATATCAGCAGCTATTGTAAAATCAGATGAGTATAGAGAGGCTCTTGATGATTATTTTCGTGTCAATGAAGAAGTAAATATGTTATCATCAGTAAGAACATCTCTTGAACATCGAAAAAAAGCACTTGAGGCATTGACACAATTGTTTATTTCAGGATATTATTCTCAACCAACATTGTCTGAAACAGAAGTTTTTTCTGCAAAAGAAGCTAAACATAAGAAAGTTAAAGAAGAATTAAGAAAAGCTTTAAAAGCAAGTGAAAGACTTCAAAAAGGTAAATTTGCTAATGAGGAAAACAAGGAAGGTTAAAAACTTCCTTTAAACATTAACCTTTAAACTTTGTAATAGTTATTTTTTAATTAATAAACGTTAAATTTTTAAGGAGGTTTAGATATTATGGCTTTATCTATTCGTAGTAGAATGAAACAGGGATTGAAGAAACGTATTGAGGAATCTGCTGGGCGTTCAGATGGAAATACACATTCTTATATAAGTGCTCAAGGAATTCCTACGTGGAAAATAAAGGAAGGACAACATCTAATAGATATTATTCCTTATATTACAGGTCCAAATGATCCTAATGTTCCACAAGGGGAAGTCAGTTATGGACTTGAATTGTATGTTCATCGGAGTTTTGGTCCGGCTGAAAAGGATTATGTTTGTCTTGCTAAAAATTATAATCGAGAATGCCCGATTTGTGAACTCCGTAAACGTCTTATAACTCAAGATGCTCCAGAAGAGGAATGGAAAGCTCTTAATCCCAAACGTCGCATGCTTTATAATGTTGTAGTTTATGACTCCCCACAGGAAGAAGCAAAAGGCGTTCAGGTATGGGAAGTAGCTTGGTGGCTTTCTGAAAGAATTTTCATTGAACTTTGTGCTATTCCTACAAAAGGTGGACACATTCAGCGTATTGATTTTGCTGATCCTGATGATGGTAAATCAATTGCTTTTACAAGGCAGGGAACAGGGGCACAAAACACAACATTTCTTGGACATAAATTTGTTGATAGACAAGGTCCTATTCCAGATGAAATATTGGAAAAAACTTATACTTTGGATAAAATTATTCATATTCCTACGCAGGAAGAACTTGAAAAAGTTGTAGCTCAGGTGAGTGGTGAAACATCTGTCCTTGAATCTACACCTGTTGAGGAAGAGAATAAAATAGATGCCCATGAAGTAGCAAACCAGCAAATGTCTAATAATAGAGTTAGACGTAGTCGTGCTTCTTCTCTTTCTGAACAAGATAATTCTGATGTTCCTTTTGATGTAGATGGGGATAAGTCTCAATCTACAGAGAATTATTCTCAGTCTCAGGAAAATTTTAATGCTGAAACTCCAGCTTGTCCTCATGGAGGGATATTCGGAGTTGATACTGATAGCATGAACCAATGTGATGATTGCCCACTTTGGGATGCTTGTGTAGAAGCTCATGGTTAATTGTAAATAAAATGAAGGGGGGAACAAAATTAGTTTTGTTCCCCCATATTTGTTACAATTTATGGAGTATATTATGCCTGAAAAATTAAAAAGAGAAGAAAGAAACAAAACAGAGTCTGTTATTGAAGGATATCAAGAGATTATTGAAGAAGATATTGATAATATTGAGGGTTCAGATCCTATTTCTTTTGAATGGGGAGTGGTTTCAACAGGAAGTACTTTACTTGATTTAGCAATATCAGGGACACGTATTCGTGGAGGAGGAATTCCTGGTGGTATAATTATGGAGGTGTTTGGTCCTTCTGGAACAGGAAAAACATCTATTCTTTCAGAAATAGCTGCTTATACACAAACAGTAAACAAAGGTGATTTATTGTTTCTTGACCCTGAAGCTCGTTTGGATGAGGAATACAGTCGTATTTATGGTTTAACTTTGAAGAAAGATAATTATTACCGTCCTGATACTGTTAATGAAATGTTTGATATTCTTTGGAAATGGAAACCAAGAGTAGATAAGAATAAAAAAACAATAAATGTAGTATGTGCTGATTCACTTGCTGCTTTATCTACTGAAATGGAAATGGAAAGTGAAGATAAAATGGGAATGAAACGTGCTAAGGATTTTAGTACATGCTTGCGAAAAACTTGTCGTATAATAGCTAATAATGGATGGTTGATAGCATGTAGTAACCAGCTTCGTCAAGGAACAGTTGGGCAAACAACACCTGGTGGAAATGCAATTCCTTATTATTC